>ENA-ORXR01000040-ORXR01000040.1-marine-metagenome-genome-assembly--contig:-NODE-40-length-182312-cov-6.520092_pt1 | contig 182312 bp, 171 predicted proteins | sample MGYA00237866_ERZ511479 | MGnify/ENA metagenome assembly ERZ511479 | reverse complement strand
GGCGTGAATATGGTCTCCATTATTTTTAAAACCAACATTGTCATATTCTATAATGAAATCAGGCCCGTTAATGACGTAATAATGAGGGGAATTACTTTGATAGCTACCAATCCAAGCAAAATAGATGTTTTCAATACCAGAAGTTTTAATCTTGTCAAGATTTTCTTGTGCTTTATGATGCTCAAGATTGTTAACGTATTCTTTTATTAACAGCATCAAAAGTTGTTTTTGTTCTTTTGTCAAATCTTTGCCTTGAATACCATTATAATCAATTATTCTTTTATCACTATCTGGATTGGTTATGATATCTTTTGGAACTTCTTGGGTTAAAGTAGCTTTTTTCTTTTGCTCTTGATTAAATGAGTTAATAAGCTTTATTCCATAATCTTCTTCTTTACTTAAGTATCTTAATCCAGCGTACTTTGTAAATGGCAAAACTTCTGTACCTGCTCCTAAAAACATTGGTGTGAAAGAAACATTTTCTCCATAAACGGTTATGTTTATAGATAGATGATGTCCCTCAAATTTTATTCCCCAAGGTTTATTAAGACTTGGTTCGTTCCAAATTGATATGTGAAAATTATTATAATTCCAACCCAATGTTTTTGTCTGTAAGTACATTTTCTCATCAATAAAATCGTTTTCAAAAGCTCCTTTAGCTCCAATGCTCAAAATATCACCTAACTGCATAATACTTGTGGCTTTTAAATATCCTTGAGTACTAAACACAGTCGTAAGTAATTCGTGAAGTTTGGTTTTAGAATCATTAGATAAATCACCGAGTTTTTTTCCTGGTCTTTTTACCATTCCGCTTGGTAGGTTAGTCCAATTTGTTCTCAATGAATCGTCAAATTTTTGTACTATTTCTTTATTTTCTTGTTCAGTCAGTGTTTCAAGAAATAGGTTACTTGCTGTAACTAATTCTTCTGTTGTTTGAGAAAAACTACAACTAATTTGAAGTATTAAAATTATCGTGAATAGACTTCTCATTATTGGTTGGTTTTAATTGTGTACAACTTGTTATATGAATACTAAAAGTGTCTTTATCCTTTACCTAGACGCTACTAAAAAGCATCTTGTTCTTTTATAGCGGGTAGTTTAGGGCACGCTAAAAAACTAAATGTAGGAAAATGAATACTATTTTAAAACCAATAAGCTTCGCAGCTATCACTTTTTATCAACATTGCTGTAGGGTAGTTGGTGGCAGTTGCGTTTGCCTACTAATAAGGAGGAATTAAGGCCGGTGTTTTTTCTGTAAGTTGAAAGCTTGGTCATTAGGTTTGTGCTTTACAGGCTCCTAGCTATTAGCAAAAGGGGAAACTCAGATAGCATTTCTAATTACATTAAATTTTCTTCTCCAACAAGGCCATATAAAAGCCATCATAACCGCTTTTTGAGGCGTAGATTTTCTTTTCGTTAACTAAGGTGAAAGATTCCCCTTCATCTGAACCTAGAAATGATTTTACTTGATCATGGTTCTCTTGTGGTAGAATAGAGCAGGTAGCGTAGACCATTTTGCCGCCCGGTTTTACAATCTTACTATACGAGCGTATAATCTCATGCTGCACCTTTTTGATTTTTTCTAAAAACTCCGGTTGCATTTTCCATTTGCTGTCTGGGTTTCTACGTAATACGCCCAAACCTGTACATGGGGCATCGATTAGCACCCGATCGGCACTACCATAAAGTTTTTTAAAGACCTTGGTAGAGGTGATTTCTCTGGGTTCAATATTATGCGCACCGTTTCTTCTGGCACGGCGTTTTAATTCTTTCAATTTACTACCATAAATATCCATCGCAATCAATTGGCCTTTGTTTTCCATTAGCGCAGCCAAATGCAATGATTTGCCACCAGCACCGGCACAGGTGTCAACCACCCGTTGCCCTGGTTTTACATCTAAAAGGGCTGCTACCAACTGCGAAGAAGCATCTTGAACTTCAAAATAGCCTTTTTTAAAGGCTTCGGTTTGAAAAACATTCGCACGCTCTGGCAAGCGCAATGCTGAAGCATAGCCTTTGATAGGTTCTACGACTATATTTTCTTCTAATAGGGCTTTTTGAAGTCTTTCTTTGGTGATTTTTAAGGTATTGGTGCGGAGAATGACTTCTGCCTTTACATTTAAGGCGGCTAGTTCGGCTGTCCATAATTTTTCCCCTAAAGCTTTGACACAGATGTAGTCAATCCAATCAGGTACAGATTCTCTAAACTTTCTAATTTTTGATAGTTCATCAAACTTACCTTTGATACGGCGTTCGGGGGTGGGTTCAATTTGTTTCCAGTCGGGTAGTGCGATGCCCTTTAAAACTGCCCATACGGCCCACATTCGAAATAAATCTTGTCTGCGATACGGTGCTCGAACATCGGCAATTTCGGTGTAGAGCCTTTTGTAACGGACCATTTCATAAATGGTTTCTGCAATAAAACCACGGTCGCGCTTGCCCCAGCGCTTATCTATTTTTAAGACCTTTTGAACTACTTTATCCGCATATTCCCCTTCATTGAAAATCAAATCGAGTCCGTCTATAACTGCAAATACTAAATTTCTATGGAGTTTCATGCTTGCTGTAATTCAGAAAATTAAGGTGGCAAAGATAGGGTTTTGTTATTGTATAATTTATGTAATTTGCAGTCCAAATCATTCTATTGGAAGAACAAAAACTGATTGATGCATTACAGAAAGGGACGAACCAAGCTTATGGTCAGTTGTTGGATGAATACCAACAAAAAGTTTTTGGCACTTGTATTTCATTTGTTCCTAATCAAGAAGATGCTGAGGATATTGCGCAAGAAGTATTTATTGAGGTTTTTAATTCTATTGCTAAATTTAAAGGAGATTCGAAATTATCAACATGGATTTATCGCATAGCAACAAATAAATGTTTGGAATTTATTCGAAAGAAGAATACTAAAAAAAGGTTTGGGTTTATGCAATCGCTGATGGGCAATGATACAGCTATTGATCGAAGTGCGTATTTCACAGAATTTAATCACCCGGGTATTCAATTAGAGAATAAAGAGAAAAACGAAATACTTTTTGCCGCGATAAATAAACTACCAGAAGCACAGCGCATTGTTTATACCTTAAACAAAATTGATGATTTGAGCTATCAAGAGGTGAGTGATATTACCCAAAAAAGTATTTCTTCAATAGAGTCGCTGTTGTTTCGTGCAAAAAAAAATTTAAAAGAGTTGTTATACGATTATTATAAAAAAGAAGGCTAGTAGCGCAAGTTTTTGAAAGTAAACGCATCTTAATAAAAGATACTAAAGATTACCAGTATGGAAGCAAAAACAAAAATTGATCAGTTAGTTGAAGAGACTTTAGAAAGTATTACTACTATTGATAAGGTGAATACACCACCTTTTTTTAAAGATAAAGTATTACGAAACCTATCGCAACAAAATGAGCTTGCTCGTGAAGGTGTTATCCAATTAAAATGGTTCACGCCAAAATTACAAGCAGCAGCATTAATCTGTTTTGTGTTTCTAAATCTAGCCGCTTTACTATCGAATAATTCCACAGAAAGTTATAGTGATAATGTGAGTAGCTTTGCAGAAGTATACGGACTCTCAGAGACCGATGCAGATACCTATTTGTACCAAAATTAGTGACGATGAAGAAAAATCTACTTTTATATATCTTATTGGCTTTTTTGGTGGTCATGAACGGTTTTTTCTTGTTCAAGCACTTTGGCACATCAAATACAACTGAACCTCGAAGAGCTAGCCCTAAAGATTTTATTGCGAAACAACTAGAATTTGACGAGGCGCAAATGGTGAAATTTGAAGAAATTGATGCCGAACATCGCAAGAAGGTTAATGCCATTCAAATAGACATAAAACGTGCTAAAGATGTCTTATTTGATAAAATATCAGATACTGCTGTGACCAGCTCAATTATTGATTCACTTGCAGCTGATATTGCAAAAAATGAAACCCGAAAAGAATTAGAAATATTTAGTTTCTTTAAAGCTATTGGAACGCTATGTACTAGCGAGCAAAAAGTACGATTTGAGTCCATCATCAAAGATGCTTTAAGACGAGGGCCGCAAGGTCAAAACCGGCCTCCACCAAGGGGAATGAGAGAAGAGGGTCGACCGCCACCACCGGGTGGGCCAGGAGAAGAGGGTAGACCGCCTCCGCCAAGAGATTGAAAGACCTAAAAAACAAAAAAGACCCTGATTTAAAAGTCAGGGTCTTTTTTTGTGCTTTTTTTAACATAGCGCCGCACAAGTTTGAAAAAGCAATGGCATCTAAATTATCAAATACCTAAAATATAGAATCATGAAGGATACTAAAATTAAATCAGGATTAGTGATTGCGCTAATAGCATTATTGGGTTCATCGAGCACTTTTGCACAATCTCAAAATCGTCAAGAACGAAAAGAACGACCAACCTTTGAACAACTTGTTGAAAAGATGGACGCCAATAAAGATGGTAAACTATCTAAGGAAGAAATAAAGGGCCCATTAAAAGAAAGGTTTGCAAAAGTAGATACCGATGAAGATGGGTTTATCACCGCAGAAGAATTTGAGAAAGCTCCCAAACCTCAAAGAAGGTCTAGAAGAGAAAATTAAATTTGGAATTAAATAAAAATAAAACATATGAAAGTAAGTAAGCCATTAACCAAGCTATTTTTATTGGTTCTGTTTTTCAGTACTGCAACCTTCACATTCGTATCCTGCAGTAGCGATGATATTATCACAACTACTGACGATGATGCTACAGATGATACTGAAGATGAAACTGAAGAAGAGGAAGAAACAACGGAGACCTTTGATGATAGCGATTTTGTTGCAACCGATTGGACAACGGAAACGCACACTAAAGATGTGGATCCAAATTTTGATGAGGTCTTTGAAGATCATACTGTAAAAAGGTTGGATATTGTTATCACAGAAGAACGGTGGCAAAGTATGCTAGACGATATGACGGCTACCTATGGTGCTTTTAATAGCGGGAATGGACCTGGTGGAGGTTTGATTGAATCGGATGAGAATCCAATTTTCGTTCCTGCATCTGTGTTTTATGATAGTAAGGAGTGGTACCGAGTTGGTGTTCGTTTTAAGGGTAACTCAAGCTTGCAAGGTAGTTGGCGAGATGGTATTTTGAAGTTATCATTTAAGTTAGACTTTGATGAGTTTGAAGATGATTATCCTCAAATTGATAACCAGCGTTTTTATGGCTTTAAAAAATTAAGCCTTAAAAATAACTTTGACGATCGGTCAATGTTACGTGAGAAAGTAGCGACTGATGTTTTTAGAAATGCGGGCTTAGTAGCTTCACACACCGCTTTTTATACGCTGTATGTAGATCATGGTGATGGACCACAGTATTTTGGAGTGTATACCATGGTAGAGGAAGTCGATGATACCGTTTTAGATGATCAATTCTCTGATGATGATGGTAATTTATATAAACCAGATGGCGATGCAGCAAGTTTTGCGGCTGGTACTTTTGATGAGGATGAATATGAAAAGAAATCGAATGAAGATGAGGCTGATTTTTCTGATGTGGAACGTTTATTAGGCATCTTACATGATGCAACGAGAACCACAGATGCTGCGACTTGGCGAACAAGTTTAGAAGCCGTTTTGGATACGGATGTATTTTTAAAATACCTAGCCGTCAATACAGTTATACAAAATTGGGATACTTACGGTAGAATGACCCATAATTATTTCTTGTATAACAATCCAGATACAGACAAACTAACATGGATTCCTTGGGACAATAATGAATCGCTACAAGAAGGGAAGCGAGAAGGTTCATTAGCACTAGATTTTTCTGATCTTACCGCTTCTGATTGGCCGCTAATAGGCTATTTGTATCAAGATGATGTGTATAAGGCACAATATGATAGTTATGTGCAAGAGGTTGTTGATGGTGCATTTAATACCGCCACCATACAGTCATTGTATAGTTCATACTCGTCATTGGTTGCTCCATATGCCGAAGCTGAAGAACCTGGTTATTCATTCCTGAATTCTAGTGCAGATTTTGATGCTGCTATTAGCGAATTGAATGCTCATGTTTCGCAGCGTGCAGCTGCCGCAAATAATTACTTAAATAATTAGAAGAATTTTTAAGTTGGTTTTGAGTGATATGAATAGCTTCGTAATTACTTGGGAAGCTTTTAAAAAAAAATAATTTTTACCGCAAGTTTTTTAAAAAGATGGCATCTAAAGAAGTAAATACCTAAAAAATAAATTACCATGAGAAAAAGATTTAAAACAATTAATGTAGTTCTACCGTTAGTTCTTTTTGCGATTATGGGTCTTATAGCCTGTAGTAGCGACAAAGCAGATGATCCTGTAACCGATCCTGAGGAAACAGGTGAAGAGGAAGAAGAAGTGGTAACCGAATTGCATGCTGCCTATGAAGCATTTAATCAAGATGCGACTACCATTTATTTAGATGGTTCTAATGTCGTTATTGAAAGTACAGGTTTACCAAACCATGAAACAGTATACTGGGGCGAAGGAAATGACCTTTATCTTGAAGAACCAGATGTGCGAATTACACCAGGAACCATAACACGACGCGATCAATCAGCTACTATAACCGTAGATGCAACTCCTAATTTAACAGGGAATACCGTTGCTACGGAATTAGGTATTATTGGTGTAGCCGTGAGTGGATCATATATTTTTAATGACCAAGAAGGTAATGGTTCTTTAGATGAAGCAGCAGGAGGTTTGGATTGGACAGGAGCTCATGTGGGTCCTAGTGTTTATCACTATCATTTAGAACCAAAGGCTTTTACCAATGATGATGATGCATTGGCGGGTATACTACTGGATGGTATTTTTCTATATGGTAGAAAATGTAACTCGATAGACGATTACCCATCTGATTTAGATGCTGTTGGAGGGCATACTTCAACTACGCAATATACTGACGGAGATGAAGAATACCATTACCATATCATTAACGAATTATACGCGACAACAGGCTCTTATATCGCTTTTGCAGGACCTTTTCAGGGCTATTAAATCATACGATGAAACTCTTTTGTCTTCTCTTATTCAGCGTTTTTTTATTTGCAAATTGCAAAGAAGGCTCTGATGAATCTAAGGTTGGTAGAACTGAAACGGAGACTGTTGTGGTCATTGATAGTATTGAGGTAGATAAAAATGAGTTGGTATTAAATCAATTAGAAGGCAAATGGTATTTAAACGATTTGCCTTTTAACGGGTATGCTGTAAAATATTATACAGATGGTACCCTTGAAGAACGATTAGGATTTTATAAGGGAAAACGTGAAGGTATTGCAAAGCGGTGGTCTAAAAACGGCGTTCTTCGAGTGGAATCATACTACAAACAAAATCGTTTGGTAGGTACTTATAAAAGTTGGTGGGAAAACGGTGAGCTAGGCTCAGAAGCGAATTATATTGACGGAAAAATGAACGGTACGGTCAAAGAATGGTATCCTTCAGGTCAGTTGTCAAAAGAAAGACAATTGGTAGCTGGAAAAGAAGTGGGAATGCAGAAAGCCTGGTTAAAGAATGGTACCTTATATGTAAATTATGAAGCTAGAAATGGTCGTATTTTTGGAATGAAAAGAGCTAATTCATGTTATCAATTAGAAGATGAAGTTGTTGTTAGAAGTAAATAGAAATCGATGTTCAATAGTATTTCTTGCGTTGGTTCTTATTATGAGTTGCAAGCAAGAAGTAAAAAAAGAAAATATAATCGTTGAAGAAACCAGTAGGGTAGCGTTCTTGCCTTATTATACTGATGAATCTTTTACTCCACATTGGTTAACGCCGAAAACAAAAGAAGAAAAGGAATTCCATAAAATTGCTGATTTTCAATTGGTAAATCAACTCGGAGATACCATCACTCCTAAAACTTTTGAGAACAAACTTTATATCACCGATTTCTTTTTTACCAGCTGCCCAGGTATTTGTATGAAAATGACTGGAAACATGCTAAAATTACAAGAGGAGTTCAAAGACGATTCCGAAATTCTTTTATTATCACATTCTGTTACACCATCTATTGATTCGGTTTCTGTTCTAAAGACGTATGCTGAAAAGAATAATATCATTGACGATAAGTGGCATTTGGTAACGGGCGATAAAAAAGAAATCTACAATCTAGGTAGAAACCAATACTTTGTAGAAAATGATTTAGGCGTTCCAAAAGACATTAATGATTTTTTACATACTGAGAATTTTTTACTGATTGATAAAAACAGGCATATTCGTGGTATTTATAATGGATTGAATAGGGCTTCTATCGCTCAACTTATAATTGATATTAAAGCATTGCAAAATGAACTTTAATTTTTATGCTACTTTTGAGTATGCGAAAAATTGGAATTCTATCCGCTTTAGTTTTGTTCTTTTCTTGTGTTGCAACAGAAAGCAAACTTCCTTTTACTTCTGTTGAAATCGAACCTATTTATGCAGACTCCCTTAGTATTCGAGCTATTGATATTGTTGGTAATACCTTGCGATATGCTGCAAACAAGGGCACGTTTGGAAATATCGATTTACGAAGTGGTAAAATTATGGAGGGTGTGGAAAAGTATCATACCAGTATTCCAGAGTTTAGAGCGATTTCTCATACTGCCACAGATTTCTTTATGTTGTCTGTAGATACGCCAGCGCTATTGTATAAAACAGGAGAAGGAGGGAAGCTTGATTTAGTGTATATGGAAGAAGGAGATGGTGTTTTCTATGATGCCATGACCTTTTGGAATGATAAAGAAGGTATTGCAGCGGGAGATACTGTAAACGGATGTTTTTCAATTATAATAACAAGAGATGGAGGAATAACTTGGAATAAGTTGCAATGTGATGTGTTACCGGAAGGTATTAAAGGAGAAGGTGCTTTTGCTGCCAGCAATACGAATATCAAAACTATAGGAGATAAAACGTGGATAGCAACCACCAAACGAATATTGTTTTCGCCAGATAAAGGACAGACCTGGGAGGCTTTTGAAACTCCAATTTTAAATGTAAAAGAAGCAGAGGGTATTTACTCCATAGATTTTTACGATGAAAACTTAGGAATTGCTGTAGGTGGTGATTATACCAATCCAGAGGCTAAGATCTCAAACAAAGCGCTTACCACCGATGGTGGTAAAACATGGCAGCTTATTGCCGACGGAAAGGAACCTACGTATAAAAGTTGTGTTCAGTTTGTACCTAATGCTGAAGGAAAAGAAATAGTTGCTTTAGGCTTTACGGGAATAGCATACTCAAGTGATACGGGCAAAACATGGAAACAGCTTTCTGAAGAATCATTTTATTCTATTCGCTTTTTAAACGACTCAATCGCCTATGCATCGGGTAAAAATAGGATTGCAAAACTTACCTTTAGATAATAAGATTGTCTCGGTTGGTATAAAAACTTTCGTATACCTTAGCGCCTAACACCACCGCCACTTTTTTTATGGCGGTATTGTCGAATTAGCTGACGTTTAAATTCTTCCTCAGAGCGCAGTAATAGCAATGTTTTTTTCGCGGTAATCACTTTGTTTATTTGAGTTAAAAAGGCCTTGTCTAACTTTTCTTCTTCGTCTTCAAAACTGATGTATTTCTCTAAAAGTAATTTTGCTTCTTTTTCTGAAAGGCTATTAGCATCTTTAATTTTAGCTCTAATCTCAGTCCTTTCTTTTCGACGTAAAGCCTCTCTTTTCTCTTCGTAGTCATTATAAATAGGCCAAAAAGCTTGTGCTTCTTTACTTGATAAATCAAGTTTTTCAGTAATAAAAGCAACTTTTAACGATTTTATTTTTTCGTGGTTCTGATTATGTTGTCCATAACATAAAACAGCGCTTAATAGCAATCCTAAGGTCAATATCTTCTTTAGGTTATTCATAATCTTCAAGATTTAGTTCTTCAAAGTCATCCGTATTTTCATCTAAATAATCCACAATATTTTCATCTTCCAAGCGATTTGTCAACATATCATTGATTTCTAATTCATCAAGAGGAATCACTTCAGCAATTTCATAAGCACTTAAATCAAAAGTGTTGTTTTCAAAATAGGATTCAATATCAGCTTCTGCTAGGGTTTCAAAGCTTAGTTCTTCTGTAGTATTCCAATTTAATCCGAAAATCAGAAGAACCATAGCTGCGATTGATGCTGCCACATAATAATACTTTTTAAACGGATTTAGTTGAACAACCTTGGTTTCGGTTCTCTCAATTTTATTAAGAATCTTACCGTTTAAAGAATCAAAATAACCATGAGGAATTGTAAACCCCTCCTGCTTAGGCAAGGATATACTTTCTTCTGAAAGTTTACTTTGTAACTTTTCATTAAAACCTTCGAAGTAATCTTCTGGTGTTTTAAACGGATTATTTTTGTTAAATGTTTCCATCTCTATGCTTTGACTATCAAATGTTTAAAAGGTTTAATCATTAGTTAAATAGGCTTCAATTTTTTTAGTGGCCAAATGATACGAAGCTTTTAATCCACCAACAGAGGTTTCTAAAATTTCTGAAATTTCTTCATACTTTAATTCTTGAAAATACTTCATATTAAAGACTAGCTTCTGCTTCTCTGGTAAGGTAGCTATTGCTTTTTGAAGTTGTAACTGAATTTCATCGCCTTCAAAATAAACATCGGCTTCTAAGTTTTCTAAGGTTCGATTTTGTAATTCTTCATTACTAATGCCTTGCTTGCGCGATTTTTGTTTTAAAAAACTTAAGGCTTCATTCGTTGCAATTCGATACATCCAAGAATACAATTTACTATCGCCTTTGAATCCGTTAATATTTCTAAAGACTTTTACAAAGGTATTCTGTAACACATCATCAGCGTCATCGTGATTTAATACAATGCTACGAATATGCCAATATAGCCTTTGTTTATAGGTGTTCACAAGCAGCTCAAAGGCCCTAGATTGGGTTTTAGCGTCTTTCAATTCTTCCACTAAATCAGCTTCAGCTAACAATAGATTTATGTTTGGATTTTTTTCTATGACTTTTAATTATCCAAAAGGTTTAATGTATTAACCCAAGGACTGCATATCTACCAGCTTCTTGTAGGTTCCATTCGTAGTTAAAAGGTCTTCGTGAGACCCTTGTTCTACGATTTCTCCTTTTTGAAGTACTACAATAGTATTTGCATTTTGTATGGTAGAGAGTCGATGCGCGATAACAATAGAGGTTCGATTACGCATCATTTTTTCTAATGCGTCTTGCACCAGGCGTTCACTTTCGGTATCTAATGCGGAGGTAGCCTCATCTAAAATCATGATAGGCGGATTTTTCAAAACAGCTCTTGCTATAGATAAACGTTGTTTTTGGCCTCCACTCAATTTATTTCCGCTATCACCAATATTCGTATCATAGCCATCTGGCAGATTAGAAATAAACTCATGCGCATTTGCGATTTTTGCTGCTGCTATGATTTCTTCTTCGGTCGCGTTTTCTTTACCAAGTCCGATGTTGTTTTTTACGGAGTCATTGAAGAGAATAGAATCTTGAGTGACCAATCCCATAAGGTTACGGAGCGACGTTTTAGTCAAGTCTTTAATATTTGTTCCATCAATTTTGATTTCTCCTTCATTGACATCATAAAAACGAGTAACCAAATTCGCTATCGTACTTTTTCCACTACCAGATTGACCAACAAGAGCTACAGAATGCCCTTTCGGCACCTTCAAATTAAAATCTTTAAGTACATACTCATCTTCGTATTTAAAGGAAATATTTTCTAAGCGAATACCAGTTTCAAAGTTGCTTTTGGTAATTGCATTTTCAATTTCGTTAATAGGGTTCTTTGTTTCAAGAATTTCTAATACCCGTTCTGCAGCAGCATTCCCTTTTTTGACCCCAAAAGAAGCCTTGCTTATTGCTTTAGCTGGCGTAAGTATATTGTACGCTAAACCCATATAGGCAATGAAAGAAGATGCGTCGAGTGTTTTGTCAATTAGCACCATTTTACCTCCAAACCAAAGTAAAACTCCAATTACTAATATTCCTAAAAATTCGCCGGTAGGTGAAGCTAAATTTTGACGATTTAAAAGTGTATTGCTGAAATTAAAAAACCGTTGAGTTGAGTCTGAAAATATTTTATAAAACTTTGATTCAGCATTGAAAGCTTTTACAACTCTCAATCCACCCAAAGTCTCCTCGACAATCGATAAGAAATTTCCTTGCTCTTTTTGAACTCGATCTGATTTTTTTTTGAGGGATTTTCCGATCCAAGAAATTATGCTGCCAGCAATAGGAATAAAAATGAAGACAAACAGCGTCAGTTTACCACTAATACCGAACATGATTAAAATAGTAAATAGAATTGTCAAAGGTTCTCTAACGATCAATTCTAGTACAGATAGGAAGGAATGTTGAATTTCTAAAACATCGGAAGTTATGCGGGCTATGACGTCTCCTTTTCTTTTCTCAGAGTAATAAGATATCGGTAAATCCGTTATTTTTTGATACATTTTGTTCCTGATGTCTTTTAAGACCCCATTTCTAAGAAAGGTGATAAAGTACATTGCTAAATAATTGAACAAATTCTTTAAAAGAAAGAGCACTAGAACTAAGCCTATGACCAAAATCAAACCTTTCATCATATCATCGCCTGAATATTCGGTCACTCTGTAGTTGATATAATTCTGTAAGTAATCTTTAATATGTGCCATACCTGTGAATACAGGTTTTTCTAGAACTTTTTTTTCTGGAGTAAAAAGGACATCCAACATTGGAATTAGCGCAGCAAAAGACAAGGCACTAAATAAGGCATACAGCACATTAAAGAAAATATTTAAATAACCGTAGCTGCGATACGGTTTCGCAAAACGAAGAATTTTCTTAAAATATTCCATTAACTCAATTGGAGTTCGGTCAGAATGGTTTTAATTTTAGTATCAAGCTCAGCGTTTACTTTTTTAAAGTCGTTTGCACTTGCTAATTTGGTATTCGTACTGATATAAAATTTCACCTTTGGTTCTGTACCACTAGGTCTTGCCGCAACGCGTGTACCATCTTCAGTTTCGTAAATCAATACATTTGATTTTGGCAAATCAATTCGTTTTTCTTCACCAGAAATAACATTTTTTGCTATTGATGTATTGTAATCTTCAATCCATTTTACTTTTGAACCTGCGACTGAGGCTACAGGGTTTTCTTTAAAGTCTTTTAACATCTGCTTGATTTCTTCGGCGCCGCTCATTCCCTTTTTGGTGATTGCTACTAAATGTTCTTTATAAAATCCGTAATCCACATAACAATCAATTAGGTCTTTGTAAAATGAACTACCATTTGCTTTCGCTTGCGCAGCAATTTCACAGGCCAACAGGGTAGAGGTGACAGCATCTTTGTCACGAACAAAATCACCTACCATATACCCAAAACTTTCTTCTCCGCCACCAATAAACTTCGATTGCGGAAAATCTTTAATCATCTTACCAATCCATTTGAAACCGGTTAGTGCGGTTTTGAATGCTACACCATAACTTTTTGCCATAGTTTCCATCATAGGGGTAGAAACAATCGTGGTTGCTATAAACTCATCGCCTTGAAACCCTTTTGCTTTTTGTTTTTCTAACAAGAATTTGGTCATCAAAACCATTGCTTGGTTTCCATTAACGATTACCATCTTACCTTCGAGGTTTCGAACAGCTATGCCTAAGCGATCACTATCAGGATCAGTACCCACAACCATATCGGCTCCTATTTCTTCAGCTTTTGCAACAGCTATCGACAAGGCTTCTGGTTCTTCCGGATTAGGAGACTTTACCGTTGGAAAAGCACCATCAGGTTTTGCCTGCTCTTCAATAATGGTAACATTGTTATATCCAGCTCGCTTTAATACTTCCGGAATTGCGGTTATTGATGTGCCATGTAAGGAGGTAAAAACAATTTTAAAATCGTCTTTTCCTTGTGCATTGAAACTTCCTTTGGCTACTGATTCGGTAATAAAAGCTTCATCAACTTCTTTATCAATGATTGCTATCAAATTATCATCCGCAGAAAACTTAATATCTTCAAAGGAAAGTGAATTAATCTCTGCAATAATTGCCCCGTCTTGTGGTGGCACAATTTGTCCTCCGTCTGTCCAATACACTTTATAACCATTGTATTCTGGTGGATTATGAGAGGCTGTCAAAACAATACCTGCATGACAATTCAAATGTCTAACCGCAAACGAAAGTTCTGGCGTAGTTCGTAATTCTGAGAAGAGAAAAACTTTGATGCCGTTTGCAGAAAATACTTCAGCCACAGTTCTAGCTAAAGTGTCACTATTATGTCTGCAATCATATGCGATTACAACTTTTATTTCTTGATCGGCATATGATTTTTTTAAATAATTACTTAGGCCTTGGGTACTTTTTCCTAAAGTATATTTATTGATTCTATTGGTGCCAGCACCCATCATTCCTCGCATACCACCAGTACCGAACTCCATGTTTTTATAAAAACGATCTTTAAGTTCTTCGGTGTCTGTATCTATAAGGTGCTGTACTTCTTTTCTAACTTCGGCGTCAAAAAGATCAGTTAACCAGCTTTTGGCGGTTCTTAAAATAGCTTCCATAAAAAAATCTGTTTAAACAAATTTACATTAGTTAATCTATATTTTTTCACGTTCTCTTAAATTTCTTTCGTTTACCGACAGTTCTTGTTATTAAACTTGCATTTCTCTATATTGGTTGGCTCACTAAAATATTAGGAATTATAGCAAATAGTACCAGTTTTAAAAGATTAACGTTGATGGGTTTGATATTCATGTCAACAGCTATGCTATTGGGGCAACGCGAGGCTTCAAATTGGTATTTTGGCAACAATGCTGGTCTTGATTTTAACTCAGGAGTTCCTGTAGTTCTTTCTGACGGAAAGCTAGATACCTTAGAAGGTTGTGAAAGTTTTTCAGATTTGAATGGAAACCTACTTTTTTATACAGACGGAAAAACGGTTTGGAATAAATTTCATCAAATTATGAGTAACGGTGAGAACTTAAGAGGAAGTTTCTCAACTACCCAGTCTGCATTGGTTGTGCCTAACGTTTCAGATCCTAATATTTATTACATTTTCACCCCTGACGACGTAATAACATATTCCTTAGGTTTTGAAAATAATTCGAGTCAAACAAACGGGTTGAACTATTCTGTTATAGATATGACCCAAGATGGGGGTAGAGGTTCAGTTGTTGAAAAAAACATACGACTTTTAGACCAAGCTGGTGAGAATGTTACTGCCGTTCGAAATTTTGATGCTAATGACTATTGGGTGGTGGTTCATTTTAAGGATAGTTTTTATTCGTTTCGGGTTGATGGCAATGGGGTTAACATGACGCCAATAGTATCGAAAATAGGTCCTGAATTACAAAGTTTCAATAATTATAGAGGTGCTATTAAGATAGCACCAAATGGCAATAGATTAGCAATAGCGCATACCATTAACGACCCTAACTTTAAAGGAGCGCTATATGTATATGATTTCGATGTTGAAACAGGGCGCGTTACCAATGAAAAATTATTGAGCCAAAATAGGATGTACTATGGTGTGGAGTTTTCTTCGAATTCTTTAAAATTATATGCTAGTGGATTAGAACTGATCGATGAGGGACTAAGAATACGCACCGGAGCAACAGAAATTGCGCAGTTTGACCTAAGCCAAAATGCAACTATCGAAACTGAATATCTAGTGCATAGATATGAAAACGTGTTACCTGGAATTATCTCAGGAGCTCTTCAAATAGGTATAGATAAAAAAATCTACCATTCTTTACCCGGTAAAAAACTCTCTGTTATACGAACACCCAATTTGGCAGGGGTTAATTCTGATTTTCGATTAAATAGCGTTGACTTAGGTGCTGCTTCAACATCGTATGGGCTGCCGCCTTTCATTCAATCTTTTTTTGAGACCATAGTAACTATAGAAAATTTTTGTGAAGGAAACAGCACTTCTTTTACAATTGACAATACTGAGAATATTCAAGCTGTGGAATGGAATTTTGGTGATGCAACTTCAGGTGTAGCTAATTTATCCACAGTTTTGAGTCCTTCACATGTTTTTTCAGATTCTGGGCCGTTTACAGTTACTTTGAAGGTCGAATATCGTAATGGTTCTTCTCGAGAATTTATAGAATTTGTCGAAATTGCCGAGGTGCCGAGTGTTAGCAATCAAGTCGAATTAGTACAATGCGATGTCGATGGGGACGACGACGGGTTATCTCTTTTCAATTTGAATGAAGCGAGTCATCTTTTCAACAATGGCAATGAAAATATTAAAGGTTTCTTTTTTGCGAATTTGGAAGATGCTATTGCAAATGAGAATCAATTAAACCCTATTGGATATAGGAATGTAACCAACAAACAAGTAATCTATGCTAGAGCTTTTGAAAAAGCAGAATGCTATGCTATTGTTGAAATTATTCTTACCGTTCAATTGTTGTCTGATTTAGGTCTATATGACACGCTACCTATTTGTTCTGTTAGAGAAACTGCTTTTTTCACAGAGGTAGATACCAACCCAATATATGAACGATTATTTCTTGATTTTGGCGATGATAGCGCTAAACTCTATGCCACAGTCGAACATGCATTGCTAGAACAAGACGAAATTGAAAATGGACTTTATATTTTTGAGTTAGGTCAAGATTTGGAGTTTTATTTTAGAATTGAAAATGATAATGACTGTGAGTTTATTGGAAAGTTGAAACTAGAACTCGTGCAAAAACCAACCTTTGAACAGGAGGTTGTTGTTACCCTATGTAATTCTGAAGCAGTATTGATAGCTCCAGTAGGTGCTACTTCTTATTTATGGTCAACGGGTGAAAATCTTGCCAAGATAAAGGTTTTTTCCAGCGGAGAATATCAAGTGAATTTCACCAATCAGACCTGTAGTTTTACACAAAATTTTTCGGTTGTTGACACTCCGGCGATTGAAATTGAAGAAATAACCGTAAACGATTTCAAAACAAATAATGAGATTGTGATAAATACCGCCGCAAATGAGCAACAAAATATTTCGTTTTCAATAGATGGCGGCTTAAATTTTCAAGAATCTAATGTATTTAAAAACTTAGCACCGGGTATCTATAAGGTAGAAATAACAAATGGGTGTTCACTACTCAAGAAAACAGTAGTGGTAGGCGGATTAGATTCATTTTTCACTCCAAATAATGACGGTATAAACGACAAGTGGATTTTTAATAATTCAGAATTTTTTCCAAATTTCAAGATGCTAATTTTTGATAAATTTGGTAAGTTGATGAAAATGTTTCAAAAATCAAATAATGGTTGGGATGGCACACATAATGAGCTCAATATGCCTTCTAACGATTATTGGTATAAATTGGTTCTTGAAGACGAAAGTGTTGTTACGGGTCACTTTACGCTTAAGCGTTAAATACCAACAGTTTTGCTAACGGTATATTGCGCTTCATTTTTTTTAGATCTGATTATCATTTCTCCTAAAAATCCAGCAAGAAACAATTGAGAACCGATTAACATTGCAGTAAGTGAAATAAAGAATTGCGGACGATCAGTAATCAACCTTCCAGTTTTATTAATAAATAATTTGTCTATTCCTAAATACAATGCAAATCCAAATCCGATAATGAACATGATGACACCCCAAGCTCCGAAGAGGTGCATCGGTTGCTTTCCAAATTTTGAAACAAACCAAATCGTTATTAAGTCTAAAAAACCATTTGTAAATCGTTCCATACCAAATTTTGTTTTACCGTATTTACGGGCTTGATGTTGCACTACTTTTTCTCCAATATTAGAAAAACCTGCGTTCTTAGCAAGTACGGGTATATACCGATGCATTTCGCCAGAAACCTCTATGTTCTTAATCACTTTTTTACTAAATGCTTTGAGCCCACAATTAAAATCATTTAATTGAACGCCCGATGTTTTTCTTGCTGCCCAATTGAAAAGTTTAGACGGCATGTTTTTAAAAAGTACCGAATCATATCGTTTTTTCTTCCATCCTGAAACCAATTCATAGCCGTCTTCTTGAATCATTCGATACAGTTCAGGAATCTCATCTGCATTATCTTGCAAATCAGCATCCATGGTAATAATGACTTCACCTTGGGCTGCTTTAAAACCTGCATGAAGTGCTTGTGACTTGCCAAAATTACGTTGAAACTGAATTCCTTTTACTAACGAATTTTCTTGAGCTAATGTTGAAATAATATTCCATGATTGGTCTGTGCTACCATCGTCAATAAATAGTATTTCATATGAAAAATTATTGGAGTGCATTACTGAAACAATCCAGTCATGAAGTTCTTTTAACGATTCTTCTTCGTTCAGTAAAGGAATTACAATAGATAAATTCATTTTGCACTTTTCATTATCTTTTCAAAAGTACGAATTAGTTTAGGTTTTGTCTTGTTTTTAAAATGCTTGAGACCACCATACCAATTACAAAACCTAGAAAGCTAAACTGCAACATCACATAAAAAATACCAAAAGGAGCGTTGTTTGATTCATTTTTAGAAATTTCTTCTCGAACTGCTTCTCCTTGACCAAAAAGGTCACCCCAAGCGATTGCTGTTTCTGTTTGAAAGCTCGGGTTAATATAATTATTGTAGACGAATGAATATATGGCAAAAAGCAATCCGATGAGTACCATGGTGGCTACTGCAATTTTCAGTCCTTCTCGTAAGTGAAGTAGATTGTTGTTTCCTTTTTTAAATTTCTTGGTAATATAGACAATGAGAAAAATTTCTAAAATAAAACTAATAAAGAATGTAGAATAATAAAAAAGAGGTCCTGTGGCAGAAAGTTTTGCCAAAAAATCAATCAAAATTCTTCCTATGCCAGCAAATAAGGCGGTTGGTACTACGAAAGATTTTATAAATGAAGCCCGATGAACTGCCATTTTAAATGTATTTGTTTTAGAATATAAAAGTCAAAGAAACGATTTTGATTTATGTTTAGTAAAATCTTTTTGCATTTTTAATTAATAACAATTGATAATTAGATAAATTAAATTAAATTTGCACCCTTAAAATGAGTGCCTGTCGGAATGGGCGCGTTAAATTTTATTACAATGAAAAAAGGAATACACCCTGAGAATTTTAGATTAGTTGCTTTTAAAGATATGTCGAATGAGGAGGTCTTTTTAACTAAATCTACTGCCGATACCAAAGAGACTCTTGAAGTTGATGGTGTTGAATATCCTTTGGTGAAATTAGAAATTTCAAGAACTTCACATCCGTTCTATACTGGAAAAGCCAAATTTTTGGATACTGCGGGTCGAATTGATAAGTTCAAAAGTAAATACGATAAATTTAAGAAAAAGACCGCTCCTGTTGCTGAAGCAGCACCTGTTGCAAAAGAAGAAGCTCCTAAAGTTGAGGCTAAAGCGAGCAGCGAAGAAGAATAGAACATATTTTACGTATAAAATAAATCTTACGCCTCTGATACTTAGTATCGGAGGCGTTTTTTATTAATTTTGCTCAAAATTCAAACCAGATGAATTATATTCTTTTTGATGGACCGGTGCGTGATGCTTTGCTTCCTTTTACATTTACAAGACCAGTCGCAGATATTCGCATAGGTATATTGACCATACGAGAAAAATGGGAAAAATATCTTGGCAATACCACTACGACCATTACAGAAGAATACTTGTCTGAAAAGTATCCGATGGTCGAAATGGAGGAGAACGTTTTGATTAATGCTTCTTTTTTACCGAATGCTGATTTGGTGAAACTTGTGAAAAGCCTAAAAGAAAATGAGGCTATTTTCTATCGAGAAGATGTAATTGCTTTTTTTTCTAAGGAAACCCAAGAAGATATTGATTTTTCTGAATTCAAAGCAATAGAATACAAAGATGAAATATTTCGAATAGAAAATACTTGGGATATTTTTTCAAAAAATGAAGCGGCCATTCAGGCAGACTTTGATTTTATAACTTCAGGAAGAAAAAGCCAACCTATTTCCAAAACAAACCATCTAATAAATGCGAATAATATTTTCTTAGAAGAAGGTGCTCAGGTTGAGTACAGCCTTTTGAACGCTTCGAAAGGCCCTATTTATATAGGTAAAGATGCTCAAGTTTGGGAAGGAGCTATGATACGAGGGTCGTTTGCTTTATGCCAAAACGCTACCGTAAAAATGGGTGGTAAAATGTATGGTGCTACTACGGTGGGGCCGCATTCTAAAGTGGCAGGAGAAGTTAGTAATGCGGTAATCTTTGGTTATTCAAGTAAAGGACATGAAGGATATTTAGGGAATGCAGTTTTAGGAGAATGGTGTAATATAGGTGCGGACTCAAACAATTCTAATTTGAAGAATAATTACGCCAAAGTTCGTATTTGGAATTATGCCACAGAAACTTTTGACCAAACCAGGTTACAATTTTGTGGTCTTATGATGGGTGATCATAGTAAGACAGCTATCAATACTATGTTTAATACAGGAACCGTCATTGGTGTTAACTGTAATATCTATGTGCCTGGTTTTCCGAGGAACTTCATTCCAAGTTTTAGTTGGGGTGGTGCATCTGGTTTTTCGGCTTACTTGCCTAAAAAGGCCTTTGAAGTTGCGAAAGTAATGATGGCACGACGTGGAGTAGAATTTGATGATAAAGAGGCTCGTATTTTGTCTGAAGTATTTGAACTAACTAAGAAGTGGAGGAAGTATTAAATTGTAGTAAAAAGTAAACAGTACGCATTGAAAAAAAAAGTTGCATTTTATACTTTGGGTTGTAAACTCAACTTCTCTGAAACTTCTACTATTGCTAGAGGTTTTAAAGAAGAAGGTTTTGATCGTGTCGATTTCTCAGACTACGCAGATATGTATGTGATAAATACATGCTCTGTTACCGAAAATGCTGACAAACGATTTAAAACTATTGTAAAACAAGCTCAAAAGGTAAATCCAGATGCTTTTGTCGCAGCTATTGGCTGCTATGCGCAGCTAAAGCCCGAACAATTAGCAGCAGTAGATGGAGTCGATCTGGTTTTAGGTGCCACCGAAAAATTTAAAATAACCGATTACATTAATGATCTCTCTAAGAATGATATGGGAGAAGTGCATTCTTGTGAAATATCAGCTGCTGATTTTTATGTGGGAAGTTATGCAATAGGTGACAGAACTCGAGCCTTTTTAAAAGTACAAGATGGTTGTGATTATAAATGTACCTATTGTACCATTCCGTTAGCTCGTGGCATATCTAGAAGTGACACAGTTGAAAACGTACTCAAAAATGCTGCGGAGATATCATCAAAGGGAATCAAAGAAATTGTGCTTACCGGAGTGAATATAGGAGATTATGGCAAAGGTGAATTTGGGAATAAAAAACATGAACATACTTTTTTTGATTTAGTAAAAGCTTTAGATGAAGTTGAAGGTATTCATAGACTACGAATTTCATCTATAGAACCCAATCTTTTAAAAAATGAAACTATTGATTTTGTAGCTCAAAGTAAATCTTTCGTGCCGCATTTTCATATTCCGTTGCAGAGTGGGAGTGATGCTATTTTGAAGTTGATGCGTCGCCGTTATTTAACTAATTTATACCTCGACCGAATACGAAGGATCAAAGAAACAATGCCGCATGCCTGCATCGGTGTTGATGTTATCGTTGGTTTTCCGGGTGAATCGGATGAGCAGTTTTTAGAAACGTATCACTTTCTAAATGAACTTGAAATCTCTTATTTACATGTTTTCACCTATTCTGAACGTGATAATACTGAAGCAATAACTATGGATGGGGTAGTGCCAAAGAAAGTTAGAAGTAAACGGAGTAAAATGTTGCGAGGACTTTCGGTAAAGAAAAGAAGAGCCTTTTACGAAAGCCAATTAGGAACAATGAGAACGGTTTTGTTCGAAGGAGAAAATAAAGAAGGATATATTCACGGCTTTACTGAGAACTATATTAAGGTAAAAACACCTTGGAATCCTGAATTGGTGAATACGCTTCATGCAATTGAACTTACTGAGATTGATGAAGATGGATTGGTACGGCTTGAGTTTATAAAAAATAATGTAGTCAACCAGAGCCTAATCGATGGCTATAAGCTTTAAAGGTATTCGAATGCGCTCAGAACAACAATTGTTGTATTAAAAGTTGAATAATGATTGCATAAAAAAAGCCTCTCTAAATGGAAAGGCTTTTAATTTTTCAAAAAACGTTTTGTTAGATTCTTATGCCAACAGGTAACATTTCTTTGTACTGTCTGTTTTTTCTTAAAAAACCTGCAATCTGAGGGCTAGTAGGCACAACTCTTAGGTTTTTCTCTTGAATGTGATGCAAAACTGATTTAATAAAATCTTCTTTGAACTCAACTTTGGTAATCGCTTCTGGAATCACCAATTTGGTCAAAAAGACTTTTCGTTCTTGTGAAGAATACTCAATTTTTGCTAGATGTCCTTCAACACTAGTTTCAAATTGTCTCAAGAAGCTGTTGTCTTTAATTTCTACTGCATTCATATAGTTTGATTTTAAAGTTGGTCTTAGACAAAAAAATTACGGGGTTCTCAGACCGTAATTTTATTTACTTTTGTGAAATAAAGTACTGGGGCTTTATTCAAGGCTAGCTACAAATTTAGTAAAAAAAAAGTAGTTTTCCTAGTAAATTCCAACCTTGACATCTATGAGTGAAGCTAAGACACATGTTTATTTCATGCCGGGTATGGCTGCAAATCCCACTATATTTAAACATATTCGCCTTCCAGAAGATCAATTCGAACAACACTTATTAGAGTGGTTTGTTCCTGAAAAAGACATCACTATTTCTGAATACGCCAAAAAAATGGTTCGCCATATTAAACATGAAAATGTAGTATTAATTGGGGTATCTTTTGGTGGTATGTTAGTTCAAGAAATGGCACGTTATATAACTACAAAAAAGGTAATTGTTGTTTCAAGTGTTACTCATGAATCAGAATTGCCTAAGCGAATGATTTTTGCCAAATACACTAAAATTCACAAGCTACTACCCACAGGTTTGGTAAACAATGTTGAACTTTTGACAAAATATGCTTTTGGAGAAACCGTAAATAAAAGATTAGTCCTGTACGAAGAGTATCTTTCTGTTAAAGATAAATATTATTTGGATTGGTCAATTGATCAAATTGTCAATTGGAAGCAATCATATTGTCCTGAATGTTTGGTTCATATTCATGGGGAAAAAGACAATGTTTTTCCTATTAGCAACATTAAAAAATGTATTCCTGTTAAAAATGGTACACACACCATGATCATTCATAGAGCGAAGTGGTTTAATGAGCACCTACCAGCAATTATTTTAGAATAAATGAGTTATATAAAGACTGAAATTTGATAGAGTTCCATACTTTTGAGTAACTCAATAAATAAATAAAAATGAAGTTTTTGAAAACCGTTTTAATGGTATTAGGTGTCTTTTTTGTTATTAGCACCTTGATTTTTGCTGTTCAAAGTAATCAAGACATAACCAATACCGTAGATGAAAATGTTACAGCAGTAAAAAACGTAGCCGACGGGTATCAAATCTCTGCAATAAACATACCAGATAATTTGAATTTTGCAGGTGAAATTGTACCTCAAAATGACCCGGAAATTATGGAACGTGTTGATCGGGAGTTTTTAGTGAACACCTATTGGCAATCAAATGCTTTATTGTTAATGAAACGTGCACACAAATATTTTCCTATTATCGAGCCTATTTTGGCAAAAAACGGAATTCCAGATGATTTTAAGTATTTGGCTGTAGCTGAAAGTGGACTCGACAATGTAGTTTCTAGAGCAGGTGCTACAGGTTTTTGGCAAATTATGAAGCCTACAGGTAAAGCATATGGGCTTGAAATAAATGCCAATGTTGATGAACGGTATCATTTAGAGAAGTCAACTGAAGTTGCGTGTAGGTATTTAAACAAGTATAAGAAGAAATATGGAAATTGGACATTAGCCGCCGCCGCATATAATGCAGGCACGGGGTCAATTGATAAATATTTAGGCATTCAAAAAGTGAAAGATTATTACGATTTGCTATTGGGCCAAGAAACAGGTCGTTATGTTTTTCGAATTATGGCTATTAAAGAAATTTTAGGTCATCCTGAAAAATATGGTTTTGAAATTGAAAAAGAAGATATGTACAATGCTGTGCCCACCTTCAAAGTAGAACTTGATGAACCGGTTTTAAACTTTGCTGCTTTTGCACAGCAATATGAAATTAATTACAAAATATTGAAACGTCATAATCCCTGGTTAAGAGAAGCTCATTTGAATAATCAGTCTCGTAAAAAGTACATCATTGAGATTCCTTTAAAAGGGCATTACAAAGATACCAAATAAGTATACAGTATTCAGTTGACAGTTAATAGTCAAAAGTTTATTGTTAAATTAAAATGCAGCAATAAAAAAACCTTCCATATAACGGAAGGTTTTTTTTAGATTATTGTTTTCATCAAACCACTAGATTTTCTTCATTTGTTTTTGCATCATTTTAATCTGATCAGTTAGCATATTATTCTTATCTAACTTTTTCGCCTCTTGCAGAAGGGTAGTAGCTTCTCGTTTTCGTCGTTTTTGCATCGCAATGCCTGCAAGGCTTAATTTGGCCATAGCCACATCATAATCCATGGTTAAACCAAACTTTAAGGCTTTTTTGAAATACTTCTCTGCTTGGGTTAAATTAGTTTGTGAATAGATGATACCATGTAAATAATTATAATACCCCTGTTGTTTTGTGGTAAGCGCAGTTTCAGGGTTACTTATTTTACTCAACCATTTTTGAGTGCCAATGAGGTCTTGTTTACGCATGCGTAGAAAAGCCAACAAAATCATTTCATTTCTAAAATAGAGGAAAATGAAAATTAAAGAAAGTAAAATTAGAAATATACCATTTCCTATTTCACCTTCAATAAATTGGTAAATTGCCCAAGCGATGATAAGACCAGCTATTATTAATTTAAAAATTTTATTAAACATTGTATTTTTGTTATAATTACGTTTAAGCGATCATAGCTGCTATCATACAATTTTTGGCAGCTATTTCAGGCAGGTTCAAAAGTAATAAAAAGCTTCTTTAGGAAAGCAGCCAAATATGTAAAAATTATTTTCAATTGTATTTGGGAAAGCAAAAACTCTTTGTATATTTGCGCCCAGTTTTGCAGGTCGTTCTGCTTTACGTTCAACATAGAAAAGGATACAACAATGCCAGGTCAAAAGAGAACATATCAACCTTCAAAGAGAAAGAGAAGAAATAAACACGGTTTTAGAGAACGCATGGCGTCTGTAAGCGGTAGAAAAGTTCTTGCCAGAAGAAGAGCTAAAGGAAGAAAAAAATTGACAGTATCTTCGGTACCAAGACATAAAAAATAAATGATTTTAGTTTTTAAAATATTCAAGGTGTTACTTTTTTTAAAGTAGCGCCTTTTTTTTGTATCCTATTTATAAGTAACATTTTATATTTCAACCTTTAAAGTACTTTTGAGAACATGCCTAAAAGAAAAGATTTAAAATCCATTTTAATTATTGGCTCAGGACCAATAGTGATTGGTCAAGCTTGTGAATTTGATTATGCAGGATCACAATCTTTGCGTTCATTACGTGAAGACGGTATTGAAACAATTTTGATAAATAGCAATCCGGCTACCATTATGACTGATCCGTCTATGGCAGATCATGTTTATCTGAAGCCTTTGACGACAAAATCTATCATTGAAATATTAAAAGAGCATCCGCAGATTGATGCGGTATTGCCAACTATGGGTGGGCAAACTGCTTTAAATTTGTGTATTGAGGCTGATGAAAAGGGAATTTGGAAAGATTTCGGAGTCGATATGATTGGAGTTGATATTGATGCAATCAATGTTACTGAAGATAGAGAAAAGTTTCGCGAATTGATGCTTAAAATTGGTGTAGGCATGGCACCACAAGCGACAGCAACTTCATTTTTAAAAGGAAAAGAAATCGCACAAGAATTTGGTTTTCCGCTCGTAATTAGAGCTTCATACACTTTAGGTGGTGCTGGTGCCTCTATAGTTTATGACCCAAAAGATTTTGATGAGTTATTGAGCAGAGGTTTGGAAATATCACCGATTCATGAGGTTATGATCGATAAGGCGATGATGGGCTGGAAAGAATATGAACTAGAATTGCTGCGTGATTGTAATGATAACGTTGTGATTATTTGTGCTATTGAAAATATGGATCCGATGGGGATTCATACGGGAGATTCCATCACCGTTGCTCCTGCAATGACACTTTCTGATAAAACCTATCAAAAAATGCGTGATATGGCAATACATATGATGCGTAGTATAGGTGATTTTGAAGGTGGATGTAATGTTCAATTTGCCGTTAGTCCTGATGAGAAAGAAGATATTATCGCTATCGAGATTAACCCGAGGGTATCTCGCTCATCGGCTTTAGCTTCTAAGGCAACCGGGTACCCGATTGCTAAAGTGGCCACAAAGTTGGCCATTGGTTATTCTTTAGATGAACTAGATAATCAGATTACCAAATCAACATCTGCTTTATTTGAGCCGACTTTAGATTATGTTATTGTTAAGATTCCACGATGGAATTTTGACAAATTCGAAGGCTCTGATCGAACACTCGGTCTTCAAATGAAAGCAGTTGGTGAAGTAATGGGTATTGGTCGATCTTTTCAAGAAGCTTTGCACAAGGCTACACAGTCTCTAGAAATTAAAAGAAACGGATTAGGTGCTGACGGAAAAGGCTATACAAACTACGAGCAAATTATTAGTAAATTAACCATACCAAGTTGGGATCGCGTTTTTGTTATTTATGATGCTATTCAAATGGGTATTCCGTTAAGTCGTATTCATGAAATCACAAAAATTGATATGTGGTTCTTGAAGCAATATGAAGAGTTATATCAATTAGAAAAGGAAATTTCGAAATATACAATTGCCAGTCTTTCTAAAGATTTGTTGTTAGAAGCGAAACAAAAAGGTTTTGCCGATCGTCAAATTGCGCATATGCTTGATTGTTATGAAAGCGAAGTATACAATAAAAGAACAGAACTAAATATTAATCGAGTATATAAGCTTGTTGATACTTGTGCGGCGGAGTTTAAGGCAATGACCCCGTATTACTATTCTACCTTTGAAGCGGAAATAGAAACAGCAGAAGGCGTTCGATATGTAGAGAACGATAGTATCGTTAGTGACAAGAAAAAAATTGTGGTCTTGGGTTCAGGACCTAATCGAATAGGGCAGGGTATAGAATTTGATTATTGCTGTGTGCATGGTGTTTTAGCTGCTGCAGAATGTGGTTATGAAACAATCATGATTAATTGTAACCCTGAAACGGTTTCCACAGATTTTGATACCGCAGACAAATTATATTTTGAACCCGTTTTTTGGGAGCATATCTACGATATAATTAGACATGAAAAGCCAGAAGGTGTTATTGTTCAATTGGGCGGTCAAACAGCCCTAAAATTAGCAGAAAAACTATCTAAGTACGGAATCAAGATTATTGGCACTAGTTTCGAAGCTCTTGATTTAGCGGAAGATAGAGGTAGCTTCTCAGAAATGCTTCAGAAAAATAATATACCATTTCCAGAATTTGGAGTGGCGGAGACTGCAGACGAAGCTTTAGCACTTGCTGATAAATTAGATTTTCCTTTATTAGTGCGGCCTTCTTATGTTTTAGGAGGACAGGGAATGAAAATTGTCATTAATAAAGAAGAGTTAGAAGAACATGTTGTGGATTTGCTTCGCAAAATTCCAAATAACAAATTGCTCTTAGATCACTATTTAGACGGCGCAATTGAAGCTGAGGCCGATGCGATTTGCGATGGAAAAGATGTGTATATCATCGGAATCATGGAGCATATCGAACCCTGTGGAATTCACTCTGGAGATTCGAATGCAACACTTCCTCCTTTTAATTTAGGGGAGTTTGTAATGCAGCAAATCAAAGATCATACTAAAAAAATTGCTTTAGCCTTAAATACAGTAGGCCTTATAAACATTCAATTTGCCATCAAAGATGATAAGGTATATATCATTGAAGCAAACCCAAGAGCCTCTAGAACAGTTCCGTTCATTGCCAAAGCGTATAAAGAGCCTTATGTTAATTATGCTACCAAAGTAATGTTGGGTGAAAAGAAGGTGAAGGATTTTGATTTCAAACCTCACTTAGATGGTTTTGCGATTAAGCAGCCTGTATTCTCTTTTAACAAATTCCCGAATGTAAATAAGAACTTAGGTCCTGAAATGAAGAGTACTGGAGAAAGTATCTTATTCATAGATAGTTTGAAAGATGATGAGTTTTACAACTTGTATGCGCGTCGTAAGATGTATTTGAGCAAATAAAATTCATAGCATAATTTACCAAATCCTCTAAAGTATGATAGCTAATCATAATTTGTGAGGATTTGTTACTTTTAGACCATTCCTAAATGGATTAACCGCTTGTGGATTTTAAAATAAATTTTTACAATCTTTTGATTTTGGCCTCTGTATTCATTGGCCTTACTTTTTGCTTATTATTAATTTTTTCAAAGCGAATCAATCAAAAAGCGAATCGGTTTTTAGGTTTGGCAGCGCTAGTGATTGTGCTTTGGAATATTTGGGTATTAAGTCATGACTTAGATTTTTTTAGATATGCGTCACGTTTTTACCTAATCCCTTTAAACTTCTCACTCGCGTTAGGTCCTTCTTTATTTTTCTACACCAAAAGTATTTCAGATAGTAACTTTTTCTTTTCGAAAAAAAAACTGATCCATTATATTCCTGTTTTTTTAGAATTGGTTGTTCATGTAATTATTTCGGTGGAAGCTATTGATAAAGAGCTACTCGCGACCTCTACCAATGCCTTTGCGATATGGATTCCTATTATTCAGCTGCTTGCCATTGTTTCCGTTATTGTCTATAGTGCTTTTGCTTTACAAGAAATTAAAACCTACCATAAATGGATCGAAAGTAATTATAGCAATAGTTCAACCTACGGTTTAGGATGGCTGTATCGGTTGCTTTTTATTTTTGCTTTGTTTTGGTTTTTATGGATTCCCTATACCTTCGTTGATTACTTTTTCTATAATTATAAATTAGGTATTAAAGATTATTACCCGCTTTATCTTCTAATGTCTGGCATAACGATATGGATTAGTGCTGAAGCCTATCTTAAACCAGAAGTGATTCTGTTGGAAAGGAAGGCGCCCCCTGAAATAGAAAAACAAGAACCAACAGAAGATATACTTAAAAAAGCCAATTGGCTCATTAAACAAATGGAGCATAATCTGTTTTATTTAAATCCTGAATTAACCTTGACTTCGTTAGCGGAGAGTTTAGAAGTTCATCCGAATAAACTATCCAAAATAATAAATGAGGGTATTGGTAAGAGTTTTTCAGATTTCGTCAATGCCTATCGAACAAAAGCGGTGGTGCAGCGATTAGAAAATCACGATTATGACCATATTACACTTTTAGGTATTTCTTTTGAATGTGGTTTTAATTCTAAAACTACGTTCAATCGGGTTTTTAAAGAAATTATGGGAGTAACCCCTTTTGAGTATAAGAAATCGATCTCCGACGAACATGCCACTTGATACCTAATAAATTGGTGCCAAATTATAGTTTGGTACGCTTATTAGGAATTGCTTTTTTAGGTTTGTGTAGTATTCATCAATAAAAATCAAATTATGAAAATCGATTGTAAACTACTTCTTTTATTTCTTACATTTTCCTTACTTTCTTGTAAAACGGACGGCAAACTTGCGTCTCAGGAAATTAAAACGGAGAACCCCAGCGTCATACAATTTTCTAAGAAAAGTTTTAATGAACCCTTCGCGTCTGAAGCTGATTTTAGCAATAGTGTTCATTTGCCAGAAGACCAAAACCTGAATATTCAATTTAAATTAAAAACCCCCTTAGTTGAAAGTCTTCAGAAGCTTGCGCCCACATGGACAAATAAAAAGCTCTTACAACAAGGTAATTTTCAATTTTCATTTTTTGTTGATAATGCCTTGATTTACACTCGAAATATTAACCAAGGAGCTGGTACAGAGGAATCAAAAACCAAACAACTAAAACATCGTATTCCTCTTATGCATCCAGAACGGATTGATTATTGGGGTTGGTATTTGTGGTTGCGATTCAATAAGATGGGCGGAGGTCAAGATGCCTTAGCGGTTGGAAACCACAACTTAAGAATTGAAATACGAACCTATTTACAAGCTGATGAGCTTCACATCGGCCCTATTTTGGCAACAGGTAGTATTGAAGTTAAGGTAGAAGATATTCCTGTAGATCCTAAGGAAATTACCTTTCAACCAATTGAAGCAAATAGCAATTTTGAATTGTCAAAAGCAGCGATTGATACCCAACGCGTTGAAGCTTTAAATAAAAAGATAGCCCAAAACAGATTTGAAGCCATTACAAGTATTGTAGTGTTAAAAGAAGGGAAACTGCTTTTAGAAGAATACTTCAATGGTGCAACTCGTGACTCTTTACATAATACCCGTTCAGTAGGAAAATCATTTGCATCTACCATGATGGGTATCGCCATCGAAGAAAATTATATTCTCAATGAAGATCAAACCCTAAGCGACTACTATAACCTATCGGATTTTGAAAATTACAGTAAAGCCAAAGAAGCGATTACCTTAAAATCACTATTGACGATGAGTTCAAGTTTTGATGGCGATGATGATGATTACGATTCTCCTGGTAATGAAGAAAACATGTACCCGACGGATGATTGGGTAAAATTCACGCTTGATTTACCCTTAAATCCTGATAAAAAAATGGGAACGGATTATGTGTATTTCACCTCAGGGGTGGTTGTTTTAGGTGATATTATTCATAAATCTGTTCCAGGAGGGCTGGTTTCTTATGCTGATAAAAAACTATTTCATCCCTTAGGTATCACAAATTACCAATGGCAATTTACCCCTCAAAATGTGGGTAATACAGCAGGTGGATTACAATTACGCGCTTTAGATTTTGCTAGATACGGACAGTTGTATAAAAATGGTGGTCTTTGGAACGGAAATCAAATCATACCTAAACCTTGGGTAAATAAAAGCTTATCTAAACTGATAGCGCAGCCCGATTTTGACAATGGGTATTATGGTTACCTCTTCTGGAATAATGTGTATACAGTTGATGCTAAAGACTATGAGGTTTCCTATTGCACAGGCTACGGAGGTAATAAAATATTTATTTTTAAAGACATTCCGTTTGTCATCGTAATAACAGCACAGGCCTTTGGTATGCCATGGGCGCACGCGCAAGTCGATGATATGATGGAAAATTACATTCTACCTTCCATCCTTGGTAAATAGGTGTTAAATGATCAATTAAACCAAACGGCATAGCCTTGTTTACGTAGTTTTAGAGCTAAATTTTCTTCCATTTTAAGGGCTTCAGCTCTAGTCTTCATCGGAACGATATGTTGGTACAAACTACCTCGTAAATAGAGTCCATATTTTTCTACGATGTTTGCTGAAAGCTTGTACCCTTTTTTATTACGATATCCTGACTTGTGCTGCTCAAAACGCTCTTTAGGTGTTCTGCTGGTCATACCAACATATAAACATTCTACAACACCATTGAATTGAGGATTTGCCTCTCTAAATTTTCTATTTTCTGTAAAGACTTTTTTAGAAAGTTCAATGACATAAATGCTGTATTCAGTTTTAGCCATTCTGATAACTTTTTTAACGGAGGTATAATTGACTATTCTACAAAGAACTAACCGTCGGTACAATCTATTTCAGAAAGTTCTTCTCTGCTTTCAACAAGTTCTTCATTAAAGTCAGTAATACCAGCATAACAATCGTCAATTCCTTCCAAGGCATCTATATACCGGTTTATAGAGGATTTATAGGAATTGCAGTTTTCAATTGTTGGGTTTTCATCATAATTTTGCGATGCCTCTACAAAGGTTTCTAATTCTGAACTGATCTCTTCCGCCCAACTTCCATTAAGACATTTAAGCGGATTTTTAGAGCAATTTACAAACAAAAATAGCAGGGCCATACCCAAGAAGTGTTTGAAAAAAGGACTAAAATATTGAGAATTACGAGTTTTCATTTTTTGTTCTAATAAGGATTAATGCTTTTGCTAGAATTACTTAATTAAATCACCAACGTCATTTATAGAAACATCATTCTTGATGATATTTCCTTTAGAATCAACTAAAATATGGGTAGGATACTTCGTTAAGTTTAACTGATTAACTGCGGTAGTATTAACTAAGAAATAATTTGTTAAATCATTACTTCCACCAAAAGTGGATACGATTTTTTCAGGAGTATCGCGCCAAAATAGAAAGATGACTTTTAAATACTGAGGATATTGATGGCCTAAAGAAGCCACGAAAGGTTTTTGAAGCAAACAAGGCTGACACCATGTACCACCAATACTAATTAGGGTATTTCGCTCCCCATCAAAAACTTCAGAAAGGGCAAGTTTATCTAAGTTTAAATTTTCAATTTTTAAATTGGAGATGTTTGACTGACCGCATATTAAAATTGAGAATAAAAGGGCAGATAGAAGCAATGTTTGTCTCATATGTGATTATTTTTTGCAGCGATTTAACAACTCCAATAAAGGTATAAATTTTTAATTCTCCCACTCCGTATGAAACACACCATCTCGGTCAATTCTTTCATAGGTATGTGAGCCAAAGTAATCACGCTGCGCTTGAATTAAATTCAACGGTAATCTACTTGAAGTATATGCATCGAAGTAGGTCAATGAATTCGAAAGTCCGGGCACGGGAATTCCATTTTTAGCAGCATAAGCGACCAATACGCGAGCTGATTTGACAGTATCTTGAACTTTATGAACAAATTGTGGAGAAAGCAACAAGTTCGGTAAATTTTTGCTGGCATTAAAAGCTTCAGTAATGTCAGCTAACAATCCTGCTCTTATAATACAGCCCGCACGCCAAATTTTTGCTATTTTAGAAATATTTAATTCATAGCCATATTCCTTTGAAGCATCTGCTAATAAATGCAATCCTTGGGCATAGGTTATAATAAATGAAAAATACAAAGCTTCTTCGGCTATTTCCTCCAATTTAACCTTATCCATTTGCTCGACTTTGGGTCGGTCATATAATTTGTCTGCCTGAATACGTTCTTCTTTTAGTGCAGAAATTTCACGCATACTAACTGCAATATCAATAGAGGGTACAGGTATACCTAAATCCATAGCGTTTTGACTCGTCCATTTTCCGGTGCCTTTTTGCTTTGCTTTATCTAGTATGTAATCTACTAATCGTCCTTCACCTAAATCATCTTTCTGATCAACAATTTCAGAAGTAATTTGTACTAAAAATGATTGTAATCTTCCTGAATTCCATTTTGCATAAGTTTGGTGCAATTCATCATTCGTATAACCTCCCCCTTTTTTAAGCAAGTCGTAGATTTCTGAGGTCAATTGCATCAGGCCATACTCAATACCATTATGTACCATTTTCACATAGTTACCTGCCGATTTCGGACCTAAATAGGCAACACAAGGTTCACCTTCATATTTTGCTGAAACAGCTTCAAAAATTGGTTTTACATGTTGGTATGCTTCCCGATTTCCGCCCGGCATAATACTTGGCCCTAGACGAGCTCCTTTGGCACCTCCTGAAACTCCTGCTCCAAAGAAATGAATTCCTTGCTCTGCGAGATAAGCCTCACGACGATCAGTATCGGTAAAAAATGAATTTCCACCATCTATGATGATATCATCTTTAGCTAATAGTGGTAAAAGGCTGTCAATAACAATGTCGACGACTTTACCGGCTGGAACCAAAAGCATAATTTTACGCGGTGTTGAAAGTGCAGCAACAAATGTCTTGGCATCTGTTGAAGCATTTACCTTTTTGGTATCACCGCCTTCCGCTACGAGGGCTTTTACTTTTTCAGAATCTAGGTCATTTCCAAAGGCTGAAAATCCGTTATCAGCGACGTTCAAAATAAAATTGCGTCCCATGACACCTAATCCAACCAATCCAAAATCGTACGTACCTTCCATATTTGTTTTATTTATTAATCTCCGCTTTATTGGTTATCCAAAAATAAATGAAAATAATGAGAAGCGTTCAAAACTTCAATCATTCTCGTTGTGAATGCTTTTTCTTTTCGATACTTTTAACCTTCAAACGAAAAAATTCTATGAACAAGACTGAAAATCAAATGCTAGTAATTTTTGGGGCTTCTGGTGATCTTACGGCTAGAAAACTGATTCCTGCAATATTTAATTTGGCAATAGATGGTCATCTGCCTGAAAATTTCGTTGTTTTAGGTGCTAGTAGAAGCCCTTGGTCTGATGAAGAATTTAGAAGAAGTGTGGTTACTGAGAGCAAGCATTTAAAGGATGATTTAAATGGCGAAGCTAAAAAGTTGGTTCAAGAATTTGCTGATAAGCTATTTTATCATGAACTCGGAAAAGATCAAGATACCGATTATACACCTTTAAAAAAGCGCATTGATGATTTGAACAAAGCTCACAAAACAGATAGTAATTATATTTTTTACCTGTCCACTCCACCATCGGCATATGAAATCATATCAAAAAATTTACATGCGCAAGATTTAGATAATGAAAAAGAAGGTTGGAAACGATTAATAGTTGAAAAACCATTTGGTTATAGCTTAGACACCGCAAAAAATTTAAACGGTATTTTACAACGGTATTTTAAAGAATCTCAAATTTTTAGAATAGATCATTATTTAGGTAAAGAAACGGTTCAAAATTTATTGGTAACCCGTTTCGCGAATAGTATTTTCGAGCCATTATGGAACAGAAATTATATCCATCACGTAGAAATTACCAATGCAGAGAGTGGTGGAGTTGAAAAACGTGGAGGGTATTATGATAAGTCAGGAGCCTTACGTGATATGTTTCAAAGTCATTTGTTACAGGTGATTGCTCTTATTGTTATGGAGCCTCCTTTAAATGCAGATGCTGAAGAAATACGTAATGAAAAATTGAAAGCATTGAAATCATTGCGCGTGATGACTGATGCGCAGACTATACATGAAAATACCATTCGTGCACAGTATGTAGCTTCTTTCATAGATGGTAAAAAGGTGAATGGATATCGCGAAGAGCAAGATGTGGACCCTAATTCAAAAACAGAAACCTTTGCAGCAGTAAAGTTTTTTGTGGATAATTGGCGTTGGGCGGATGTTCCATTTTACGTGCGTACCGCAAAACGGATGCCTACTAAAGTAACGGAAGTAGTCATTCACTTTAAATCACCCCATCATCAAATTTTTAAAGATTCAGGAATGACGAATAAGGATAATAAACTCGTTATTCGAATACAACCTGATGAAGGTATTTTGGTGAAATTTGGTGTAAAAGTACCTGGACAAGGCTTCAAAGTAGAACGTGCTAATTTAGATTTCTATTATTCAAGTTTGACAGAAACTGATGTGATGGAAGCCTATGAGCGTCTGCTATTAGATGCAATGCAAGGTGATGCAACCTTATATGCGAGGGCCGATGAAGTAGAAGCAGCTTGGGAGTTTGTAGATCCGATTTTAAATTATTGGAAGAATTCTGAAGAAAAAGTATATGGCTATTCTGCAGGTACATGGGGACCTGAAAATGCTAATGAGCTCATTGAAGGATTAAGTTTGTGGCGCAATCCAGGTCCGAATTTAACTGACGACCCAGGCTTTTGCGTTATTTGTTAAAAACAAAATATGTTTATTATCAATGCATATTTAGATACGGAAACAAGTTCAGCATAAAATGAAAATCAAAACGTACCAAACAAAACAAGAAGTTGCGATTCAATTTTCTCACTATTTAGCCATTTTGATCGCTTCAAAAATGGAATCACATATTGCCCTTTCTGGCGGTAGTACTCCTAAAATCGTTTTTGATGAATTGGCGGCCAATTTTAAAGAACATATTGATTGGCGTAGCGTTCACTTCTATTGGGGAGATGAACGATGTGTAGATCCTTCCGATGATCAGAGTAATTACAAAATGACGGTAGCTCATTTACTTTCAAAAATTGATATTCCAAAAGAAAACATTCATCGAATAAAAGGCGAGAATGATCCTGATTATGAGGCCAAGCGATATTCTGAGTTATTAGAAGAACATTTGCAAAAGTCAGAAAATATCCCGCAGTTTGATTTGGTGATTTTAGGAATGGGTGACGACGGGCATACTGCTTCAATTTTTCCACATGAAATCAATTTGTGGTATTCGGAAAACTTTTGTGAAGTGGCAACACACCCTGATACTGGACAAAAACGAGTCTCCATAACTGGTAAGTTAATTAACCATGCTAAAACTGTTGCCATTCTTGTTACCGGCGCAACTAAAGCTGACAAGCTTGATGAGGTTTTAAATAAGAAAGGAAATTTTGAAAAGTATCCAGCAAGTCTTGTGAATCCAAAATCGGGGAAACTGCTTTGGTTTATAGATAATGCTGCCGCTGAGAAACTTACTTCAGCTCAATCTTGATGTTTTCTTTTTTTAAAGCGTTTAGAAATTCGTCAATCTTAAAATTGGAAGCGTCAAATTTTGTATCCCTTTTAAAAGCAGCTTCTTTGCGATATTTACTGCGGGCAAATCTCCGCACACCTTGTTCATCTTGAACAAGTAAACCTGGTACTTTTGCGCTGTTTCCATTTTTGTCTTTAGCGACCATAGTGAAGTAAGAGGAATTACAATGTCTTTTTTTGCCGGTCGTGATATCTTCCGATTCCACGCGAACGCCAACAACCATTGAGGTTGTGCCGGTGTAGTTAATCGCTGCTTTTAAGGTCAGTAATTCACCAACGTCAACAGGGCTAAGAAAATCGACACGATTCACAGAAGCAGTTACACAGTATTTTCGACTGTGTTTTGAAGCACAGGCGAATGCAATTTGATCCATTAAACTTAAGATATGTCCACCATGAATCTTTCCTCCAAAATTAGAATGAGAGGGAAGCATTAGTTCGGTAATCGATAACCTTGACTCTCGGGCAGTTTTAAAATCCTTCATTTAATTATATAATTTTAAATATGTCTCAACGCGCATAAAGCAAGATAAACTAACTAAGCATTTATATGCTTTGCCCAATGGTTAATAGATTATTATCAGGGTCGAGCAATGCAAATTCTTTTTGTCCCCAAGGTTTTATTTCAAGCGGTCCATTAGGGTGTATTCGGGTTTTATTGTCTAATAGCGATTGATAAAAAACATCAATATTATCAGTTCGAAGATAAACTTGCCCATAATTTTCTTTGGGGTCAAGGCCTTTAAATTCAAAGAAATGAATTTGAATTTTATCTTTCTCAAGCATCAAATAGCCTTCATAATCAACACTCCCATATTCTTTAAACCCCAAATTGTCAATGTAGTAAGCTTTCGTTATGTTTTTATCCCGCATGGGTAACTTTGGGTGAATTTCGGTAAGCATAATTCGTTGCTAAGTTTTAGTTTCTAACGTGAGGCGATTTCTCTTTGCTTACGTTGGTGATAAAGTATTTGGTATCACCCAGCCAGAAAAAAGTAGCATATCGCTCAACATAGTCAAGTTTTACAAACTGCCCTTGGTATTTCTGAAGATCATCTATGACCTTTTGATCTTTATCCAAAACAGAAAAGGTGAAAATCTGAGCACCAGAAATACCTTGGCTTATTTCACCTTCCCAAGTTTTTACAACAACCCCTTTGTTACTAATCTTTATTAATTCGCCAGAGCGTGTTCCTTCGCTATAGGTTACAAAATAAATAAATGCATAGTACAACAACAAAGCTGCAATTACACCGACAACACCTAATCCTAATACTTTCTTCATAATTCTAATTTTGGTTCTTCATGATCTTCTTCTTTAGATCTTTTTAAGTAACTATCTGGCATTTCTTTTTTTGCCTTAGCACCCATTTTTTTAAGATTCTCTATTCTGCGTACAAGATTTCCATCTCCTTCAACGAGTTTTTTCATCGAACCTACATAAAGGTCTTGAGATTTTCTAATACTTTTCCCAACCGAATCCAAATCGGTTATAAAGCCAACAAATTTATCATAAAGCCCGCCAGCTTGTCTGGCTATTTCGATTGCATTTTTTTGTTGTTTCTCATTATTCCACATAGTATCAATAGTCCGTAAGGTAGCAAGTAGTGTGGAAGGTGTTACAATTACAATATTTTTTTCAAAAGCCTTGTTATATAATGAGTTGTCATTATTAATTGCAATAGCAAATGCCGGTTCTATAGGTACAAAAAGAAGGACAAAATCAGGACTTTCCATTTCATACAAATCTTCATATTTCTTTGCAGATAGTTGGTCAACATGTCGTCGTAGTGAATTAATATGATCTTTTAAATATTTGGCTTGTTCATCATCATCTTCAGCATTTACAAAACGCTCGTAATCTGTTAGCGATACTTTCGAATCAACAATCATCTTTTTACCATCAGGCAGATTGATAATTACATCGGGTAATACTCGTGAACCATCTTCGAGGGTAAAACTTTGTTGCACCAGGTATTCCCTGTCTTTCTCTAAACCAGATTTTTCTAGTACTCGTTCTAGTACTAATTCTCCCCAATTCCCTTGCATTTTGCTATCCCCTTTTAAGGCTTTCGTAAGGTTCTCTGCTTCTTGAGTGATTTTTAGGTTCTGCGTTTGAAGATTTAGTAATTGTTCTTTTAATGCGGAGTGAATACTAATATTCTCTTTTTGACTTTCCTCTACCTTTTTTTCAAATAATTGTATTTTTTCATTGAGTGGGGTAAGAATGTCTTTGATGTTCTTTTCATTACGCGCTGTAAATTTTATGCTCTTTTCTTCTAAAATTTTATTGGCTAAATTTTCAAATTCTTTTGAGAATTTTTCTTGTAACTTTTCTACTTCTTCTTTCTGTTCTCGATTCTTTAATCGAAGGTTTTCCATATCAGCTTCATAGCGCACAATTTGTTTGCCTAAATGCTCTTTCTCGGTTTGTAAATGTATTTTATGCTCCTCCGTATCACGTAATCTTTGTTCCATAACTTCAAAGTTATTCGTGAGTTGTTGCTGCCTTTCTTCTAAGGCACTTTGGCTTGATTTAGTTTTTAAATTTTGTATGTAATTGCCTAAAAAATAGCCAATTGCTAAACAAATTAAACCAATAATTAAATAGATCAGGTACGCGTTCATTTAAATATTAAAGTGTTTGTAGTAAAGATACAAGATTGACTCACAAAAAGAAATTCGGTATAGGTTTACTTTGTAATTTTAAAAGTGCCAGTAAGCGCATCAAACGAAACTGCATCTTTTGGAAATAAATCGTCAAAAGCTTTCTTTTCGACAAGTTGAGCAGGTGAACCAAATGAACAGTTACTTTGTTTAAGTAGCAATAGTTGATCACAAAGTTGAATTGCTATTTCAATTTCATGACTGGTAAACAGAATGGTCTTTTCAGTTTGTTTCGTAATGGATTGTAACAATTTTAATATTTGAACCTTGTGATATAGGTCGAGATGAGTTGTGGGTTCATCTAATAAAATAAGTTTAGTGTCTTGTGCCAAAGCTCGTGCAATCATGACGCGTTGCAACTGACCATCACTAAGTTCATAACATTTCTTATTTTTTAAATCTTCTACCGCCAATAGCTGAAGCGCTTCTGAAATTTTGGAGCTATCGGTTTTTGATAGTTTACCTATCCAATTCGTATATGGTTGTCTACCCAGAGCAATTAATTCATGTACGGTCATATTATTTGAAGCTGGTGCCTCAGTTAACACTACACTCAAGGTTGAAGCTAAATCTTTTGCATTATAGTTTTCTATTAACTTTCCATTGATGTGAATACTTCCTGATAGTTTAGACTGAACTTTTGCAAGCGTTCGCAACAAGGTTGATTTGCCAACGCCATTGATTCCTGCAATCCCAATTAAGTGCCCAGAAGGAATTTCAAAATTGATACCAGAAGCGACTACCGTATTTTTATAGCCAACGGATAAATCTTTTACAGCCAGGGCGATATGTTTGGTTTTAGAGTTCAAAATAACATTCTCTTTTTACGAACCAATAACCAGATAACGACAGGAGCACCAATAATACTCGTAACCGCATTGATGGGAAGAACGCTAGCTGAATTCGGTAATTGTGCTAAAGTATCACAGAGTAACATTAATATCGCACCATAAATTAAGACCGAGGGCAGTAAAATTTTATGATCGGTTGTGTCAAAAATTTGACGCGTCAAATGAGGAACGGCAAGGCCAATAAAAGCAATGGGGCCAGCGAAAGCAGTAATGCTTCCTGCTAACAATCCGGTAGCGATAATAACCAGATATCTTAAACGCTTTAAATTAACCCCCAAACTTCGAGCATAATTCTCACCAAGAAGTAATCCATTTAAACCTTTGATTGAAAAAATGCTTAGAATTATACCTATAAAAACGATGCAACTTAATAGCATCAATTGTGAATATGATAAGTTACCCAAACTACCATAGGACCAATACACAAATTTTTGAAGTTGTTCTGAGCTTGTGAAATACGAAAGAACACTAACAATTGCAGCTGTTATGCTACCAAACATCAGCCCAATTATTAATAAGGCCATGGTATCTTTTACTTTGGCAGCTACAATTATTACCAGCAAGAGCACCGCAAAACTACCTAGGCTTGCAGCAATGGCTAAGGAAACATGATTTAGTAGTTCAAATGCCATGAACCCAGAGAACAAAGAAGCACCCATAATAAGTAGGGCAGCTCCTAAACTAGCGCCTGAACTGATACCTAAAACAAAAGGACCTGCTAATGGGTTTCTAAACAATGTTTGCATTAGTAATCCGCTTAGTGCTAGCCCAGCTCCGACTAGAACCGCGGTTATAGCTTTTGGTATTCGATAATCCCAAATAATATATTCCCAAGATGAATTCGCTAAGGGTTTACCTAAAATAGCGTGCAGAGTTTCTGAAAATGGAATTTCTACCGATCCTAAACTTAAATTCAATACTATTGAAAGCGCAAGCACTATCATTAAGATGAAAAAAGAGAATTTATATGTCGACTGTTTTTTCAATTTAGTCTAAAGGTTTAAAAAAAACAGGCTGATGTTCTACTTGTAATTCAGGATGTAAAATATAAATCAGATCTTTCAATACTAGATCAGGCCGTTGGGGTGCAAGTTCATAATATAAAACACCGCCTGTTTGTCCCTTCGTATTTGCAAAAGTAAATATCTGCTTATTTTGGTAGGCATCATATTGTGTATAATGTTTGCTAGATTCCTTCATGTTTTCATAGCTGCCAAATTGTGCTGGACCAATCCAAAAATCAGCATGTTGCGCAGTTTCTAAAACACTTTCCCAACTAAGCGAAAGACTTCCTGTTTCTGTTGTGTTTTTCCAAAGGTAATCAGCGTTAGCGTCTGCAAGAAATTGGGCTGCCCAACTCTTACCACCGGGCAAGTACCACACATCTTTGTACATCGCACCAGAAATCACTTTTGGTATTTTGCTTGCGGTTTTCGCTATATTTTTTGTCTGCTCGTAAGAAGTTTTGATTGCTTTGAAAATAGAATCTGCAAGGAATTCTTTTCGAAAAAACGGAGCAAAAAACTTAATCCATTCTGCTTTTCCTAAGGGTGTTTCTTCTGTCCAATCACCATTATAGACCACCGGAATATTTGCTCTTTGAATAGTTTCATAGGTGCTGTTCTCATTATTTATTCCAAAACCAACTACTAGTTCAGGGTTCAATTCGATAAGCATTTCGGTATTGATTGATTGATTGTTGCCAAGTTCTTTAATAAAACCTGAATCAATTCGCTTTCTGATTTTTTCTGAGGAAATATATTTTGTGTCTGGAAATCCGACTAAGGTATTTTCAACTCCCAAAGCCTCTAAGGCCGGAATGTGTGTTGTAGATGTAACAACCAATTGTTCAATGGGTACTTGAATTACAGCATCAAAGCCATCAGCGTTAAAATCAATACTTCTTTCTTTCGGTACCAACGCATAGGTGAAATCAGATTCTGAATTAGGCCAAGGCGAAGTTATCTTAATGATGGTGATGTCAGATGCTAATTTTTCAATAGAAAATCCTTTTGAAAATTCAACATGTTGATTTATAGTGATTGGTTTTGAATTCGCTTCTTTCTTGTCACTTTTACAAGCAACTAGTATCATTATAAATACCAGTACGTATATCTTTTTTACTACGGAATGTATCACCATTTTTCAAAAATAGTATTATTTAATCTTTACCCTAAAAGATTAAACAAAATGTTTAATTTTACATCGAATTTTGGTTTTTGTCACTTTTGAAAGTTGACGAAATTAAAAGGGAATCTGGTGATTTGAAATAGTATGTATTGTTTTAAAAATTCCAGAACTGTTCCCGCAACTGTAAGTTTATGCCGTATTTATTTTGGCACTCATTAATGGAGAAGCTATTTTCTTCAAACCACTACTTGTGCCGAACTCGTTTCGGTATCTGTAAATAATTTTAGGGGTAGTCCTAAAAAAAGATGCTGTATCAAGTTCAGCGCAAATGGGAAGGTAAAATAGCTTAAAACGAGTCAGGAGACCTGCCTTATTCAAACAAACTATGTTAAACTTTCGGGATAAAAGTTTACGTATGGGTACAGACATACTATACGCTCGATTTTAAATTAAAAAATGAACAAAAAGGTAGTAAGCTTTTGCATATCATCATTGGTATGCTCAGTGATGGTTGCGCAAAATTGGAATGTGCAACAAAAAGATTCATTGAAATTACAAGAGTTAGAAGAAGTGGTAGTAAGTGATTCTCGCTTTTCTTTGAAAAGAGAAAACTCTGGTAAAACGGTAATTAAAATCACGTCAAAAGAACTTGAGCAAAATCAAGGGAAGAGTATTGCAGCGATAATCAATACCAAAAGTGGTATAGAAATAGCCGGAAGCAGGGGTAGGGAAGGTGCAGTTCTTGGGGTTTTTGCTAGAGGTGGCCGCGGACGGCAAGTTTTAATTATTATTGACGGGGTTAGGGTAGCAGACCCTTCCTCTTCCTCATCAGCATATGATTTACGCTTACTTAGTACTGCCAATGTAGCTTCTATAGAAATCTTAAAAGGTGCGGCAAGTACTTTATACGGTACTAATGCATCGACTGCGGTCATTCAAATTACCACAAAAAAGGTTTCGACTGAAAGTATTGCGCTAGAAGTGCAATCAAGTATGGGAACGAATCAAACTGCAAAGGATCAAAATTTTAATGCTGCTGATTTTTCTAATAGCGCCCAAGTTTCGGGTACCTTAGAAAGGTTTTCATACGCTGCTCGTATTTCAAATACTCATATTAGTGGATTATCGGCGCTGATTACTCCTAAAAATCAAGAAGACAAATTTTCAAGGTTAAGCACCGACATTCGAATAGGATATCGATTTTCAGATTCATTTGATTTGAAAATGTATGGAAATCAAACCAAAACAAGCTCTGATTTTGATGATTCATTTGGGGTTGCTGATGCAAATTTTCAGTTTTTAACGAAACAGGAGCGTTTGGGTATTTCATCAATTTATAATTATAATAGTACGGGAGCCATCATTCTAAATGCTGCGTATACCGCCTACAAATCTGAAAGTAAAAGTTCTTTCTCGAATTCTTTTACAGGTAAAAACACGAATCTTGATCTCTATAATAAACTAAGTTTTGGTATGCAATGGCATACCATTTTGGGATTAAATTATATCAAAGATGAAACAGAATTTTCATTGGGTAAATCCTATGAAATTAAAGACCCGTATATCAACCTTGTCTATGTTTCAGATTTTGGATTGAACTTGAATGTTGGTGGTAGATTGAATAACCACTCTGCCTATGGTGATCATTTTGTTTACAATCTGAATCCGTCTTTTACTTTTAAATATAGGACGGGTTATATCAAATTAATGGGGTCTTACGCCACCTCTTTTATAACCCCCTCTTTAACACAATTATTTGGAAATTTTGGAGCAAACGCCGAATTACAACCAGAGGAAAATCGAACCTTAGAAGGAGGAATTGAAATTGCAGTAAATAATAAAGTACGAGTAAGCTCATTGTACTTTAATAGAAAAGAAGAAAATTTTGTTTTTTATGATAATGTAGTTAGTATGTACAAAAATGCCAGAAATACCATTGATGCTCAAGGAATGGAAGTAGCATTAAATTGGAAGCTTTCAAATAAATGGAATGTTCGTTCAAACTATACATTTACAGAAAGGAGCGGTGATAATGCAATTCGAATACCGAAACATAAAATAAATGCTGTAGTAGGATTTGACTTTACCAAAGACTTCACCATGTCTTTAAGCTATGCGCTAACTGGAGAACGTTCGGACACAGATTTTAGCGATTTCCCTTTTGTCGACGTGCCGTTAAATAGTTTTTCTTTGGTTGACTTGTACTTCGGATACCATATAATTCCTGATAAAATTTTTGCTTTTATCAATGCTAATAATCTAATGAATACGGAGTATACTGAAGTTTTAGGCTTTACCACAAGGGGTAGAAACCTAAGAATGGGTTTTCAACTAAAGTTATGACACTAAAAAAGGCTTGGAATATTCCAAGCCTTTTTAATTATTTTTTTGAAGTCTTTTATTGCTTGAAAGGTAATTCAGTTATATACATATGATCTTTCAAAGGCGTGAACATCTTAGAGTTGGTGAACATTTCAGCAGGAGTTTTTACGGTAAAATCTCTTTTACCTGACGCTCCGGTAATTTGCTCAATAGCTTTCGCTAAAAGGGGTTCATTGGGGTCTCCTAAAACTCCAAGGTTTTCTAAGTCTTCTTCCAATTCAAAATCAGGCACAAGACCCTCGGTATAATCAGAAAAACCATCCGCATTTTCGTTTCTTCCAATTAAGGGCTGAATGGCCCAACTGTTGCCTTGTTTAATTTGATTCTTACGCTCAGGATTGTAAACATAGGGACCAAAATTGCTTTCACGATCATCTACCATAGTCACCGAAAACTCATTTTTGCCACGTGTCGTTTCTCCAATTTGAACCACATCTACGTAAGGCTCCAAACCATTTATTACTAATTCGCTAGCAGAAGCAGAGCCATTCGTCGTAAGGATATAAACCTTTTTTAGATTTAAACTATTTATGGCAGTACCTGAAGTGGTCTTATCGGCAAAAAAGCGACTTGTTTCAGAGTTATTATCAGCTAAAATTGCTTGATACTTGTCGTTATATCTCGCCTTTAAAAAAACATCATTAGTATTAGTACCATAAATCATACTTGATAAGAATGTTGCTGTTCTTACAGAACCACCGCCATTGTATCTAAAATCAACTACCAATTCAGTTACTCCACTAGATTTAAAGCGACCGAAGGCATCATTCAATTGCTCGTCATATTCATTGGTAAATCCGTTGTAAACGATGTAGCCTATAGTTTGACCATTAATTTCAAATATTTTGTCTAAAAAAACCGGATTCTCTGCAAGTCCCTCTTGTTTTGTTAAAGTAACTTCTTTGTCGTTCGTGGTAATTTCTCCGTCAACAAACGCTGCCATATTTAAGGTGTAGGAATCTTCATCTCCAAAAAGTAGAGCCCTGTAATTAGTTAGAGTTAAGGTTTGACCGTTCACTCCTGTGAAAATTTCACCTCTTTGAATATCTTTACCTGCAGCGTCAGAACCAGCAATAACGTACTGAACATAACCAAAAATATCATCACTACCTGAAAAACGAACTAAACCAAACTCCAATCCATTTCCTTTTGAAATACCAGATAGTTGGTTGGTAAGCTCTACATAATTATCAGAAAGAAAGCTAAATCTATCTTCTGAGAATCGAAGTTGATTATTGAAAAAATCTTCCGGATTCTCATCTAAAAGCAAAAAGTCCGTGTAAATTTTTGATCCATCCTCAGTATTAGGAAATTTATCGTCTGCAAGGTTACTTACATCGGCTTGCCAAAAATACCAAAAGTTCATTGCTTTCCACATGAAATCTTGCACATCAACTCCAGCAGAAGGGTCTGGATTTACTGTTCCAGGCGCTTTAACTGCATCATCATTTTTGCTACATGAAAATGCTAAAAAAAAGAATAGCATACAGCAGATTTTCAAATTCTTCATTTCACTAATTTATTAGACAGCGATCAATATTTAAATTTCAAACGGAGGTTCTATCTATTTATTTGAACCTATTGAAATTGTTTCTGCTGTAATTAATCCGTCCATTAGCATTTTATTGTTGGTAACTTTCTTAATAGCAGAGCTAGAAATTAATTCAACAGGGAAAACAGGCTCAAAAGAAGATTTTCCTGAAGCGCTAGATATAGTATTCAAAGCTAGGGCAAGTAAAGGCTCGGTTGGATCACCTAGGTTTCCTAAATTAACGATATCTTCTTCTAATTCATGATCAGGAGCTAAACCGGCGGTGTAATCCGAGAATCCATCTGCGTTCTCATTTCTACCGATTAATGGCTGAATGGCCCATTGATTAGCAGGATTGATATTCGCTTCACGATCTGGATTATAAATGTTACCAGCTTCTGGGTCATCTACAAAAGTTAGTGAAAATTCATTTTTGCCTCTTGTGGTAGTACCGACTTGAACTACATCAACATAAGGCTCTAATCCGTTTATTACCAATTCACTTGCTGAAGCAGTTGAGCTTGTTGTAATGACATATACGCGACTTAAATTTAAAGCGTTTAATGGCGTGTTATCGATGGTGGTATCGGTAAAATTATCAGGACTCCCATTAGCGGCCTGTAGTTTAGCATTAAAACGAGGAGTTAAAAATACTTCTTGGGTATTCGTTCCATAAACCGAACTTGCTATTTGAACGGCAGAAGAAACGCGACCACCGCCATTGTATCTAAAATCTAAAATAAGCTCGTTTACACCCATCGCTTTAAATTCACCGAAGGCATCATTTAACTGCTCATCGTAATCAGCAACAAAAGAATTGTATAATAAATAACCTATTTTCAATCCGCCTTGTTCTATTACTTTACTTATTAAGATAGGGTTTTCATTTAAACCCTCTTCTTTAGTTAACGATAACTCTCGCCCATTAGGAGATATTGTATTATCCTCAATGGTTGCAAAATTCATTATGTACGTATCTAAATCACCGAAAAGTAAATCGATATAGTTATCAAGTGTTAAATCGGTACCATTAATTCCAATAAAAATATCACCACGGTTGATGTCCTTTCCTTCTGCATTTGAACCAGGTACTATGTATCGAACAAAGCCAAAAACGTTATTAGCACCATATCTTGCCAAACCAAATTCAACGCCGTCGCTTTTAGAAATACCTGCGAATCCTTGTACTAAATTTCTATAATCTTCATCTAGAAAACTAAAACGATCAATAGCCGATGCATCTCCGACTACGTTGACATGATTATTACATATTTTGAAGAAAAAATCTGATGGGTCAGCTTCAGTTGATAAAAACTCAGCATAATCTGCTTCAACGTCATTTTTTGTATCCGCCAAGTCTACTACATCTGCTTGCCAAAAATAATACAAATTCATGGTTTGCCACATAAAATCTTGAACGGGGTAATCGGAGACTAATTTAGCGACAGGCACCACTTCCTCTTCCTCTTCTTCTTCACTTTCTTGCTCTGCTACAGGATTTGGCGTTAGTACAAAATCATCATCATTTTTTTTACAGTTAGTAAAAACAAGTCCTATTACAAGGAACAATACAAGGTACTTTTTCATTTTCAATTTTTTTTAGTTTTCTTAAATTAAGTCGTTTGATTTAATAAACATTACAATTCATATTAAACGCACCTTTAAGGCTAACAACTAAGGTTTCAAAAACCCTACCAGAATTCGATGGTACGAGAACAAATTCCGTTTCGCGAAAAAAGAACCTGTCTTAGTTGCGTTTTTAATACCTCCTAAAATAGGGACATTAGTACGAATAAAAAATTAATTGTAACAAAATTCGTTATACTTCGTCTTGCTATTGTAAACCTATTAGAACGGCTTGCAAAACAACAACCAACTAAATGCAGCAGTCAGAATTTTTAAATGTGGTCATGCCTTTTAAGGATAAGCTTTACAGACTAGCAAAACGATTGCTAGTGTCTAAGGAAGAAGCTGAAGATGCAACGCAAGAGATTCTTTTAAAATTATGGTCGAAAAAAAAATCGATGGAGACCTATAAAAATGTTGAGGCTTTTGCCATGACCATGACCAAGAACTTTTGTTTAGATCGATTAAAGTCAAAACAAGCAGGTAATTTGAAGTTGGTACACAGTAACTACCAAGAAAAAGGGAGTCAGTTGCAAACACAATTGGAAGCAAAAGATAGTGTGAGTTGGGTGGAGAAGATTATGCAAGATTTACCCGAACAACAGAAAATGGTATTACAGCTACGTGATATTGAAGAATATACGAATGACGAAATAGCAGCAATGTTAGATATGCAGCCAACGGCTGTGCGTGTAGCCTTATCAAGAGCAAGAAAAACAGTAAGAGAAAAATTAGTTCAAAAACATAATTATGGAATTGGATAAGATCGAAAAATTAGTAGAAAAATATTTTGAAGCTTCAACCACGATAGCGGAAGAAGAAACTCTTAAAGAGTATTTTTCACAAGATGCCGTAGCAAAACATTTAGAGCAGTACGCCCCAATGTTTCAATATTTTTCTGGTGCAAAAGACGAACGGTTTACAAAGCAATTGAAGCTTGAAAATTCGATTAGCAAAACAACGAAGAGTAAATTTAATTTCAAATGGCTTTCTGTTGCAGCGGTCGCTCTTTTAACGATAGGTATTTATTTTGGTAATGACTATAGATTACAGGCAGAAGAGGAAAGAATTGCTACAGAATTTGCGTATCAAGAAACAAAAAAGGCTTTAAATCTTTTAGCTGAGAATTTTAATAAGGGTACTGAGAAAGTAGCCTACCTGAATCACTTTGAACAAACAAAACAAAAAATTTATAATGAATAGTAATATCCCTCAAAAACAAGTAAAACAAGATTTCCTTCAAAAAGGAAATACCATTAAAAAGAAGTTAATTATGAAAAAGTTGATAGTATTTACCCTAATGGCATTATTGCCCCTAACAGGCTTTTCGCAGTCTATTTTCGATAAGTATGAAGATTTAGACGAAGTAAGTGCAGTTGTTGTTAATAAAAGTATGTTTAATCTATTAGCAAAGATGGATGTTGATATAGATGATCCTGAAGCAGAAGAATATATGAGTATGGCCAAAAGCTTAAGCGGTCTGAAGGTTTTTACAACTGAAGATGCAAAGGTTTCAGGTGATATGAAAGCGACAGTAACCAAATATCTAAAATCTGAAAAGATGGAAGAATTGATGCGCGTAAAAGATAAAGATGCTAATGTGAAGTTTTATATAAGAAATGGTAAAGATGAAGACCATGTTAGTGAATTATTAATGTTCGTTACAGGAATGAAAAATGTTGACGTTGAAGTAAATGGCAGAAAGTTTGAAACGGTATTATTATCTCTTACAGGTGATATTGATTTAAACAAAATAGGATCGCTTACAAAAAAAATGAACTTACCTCAAGAATTGAATAAAGCTGGTAAGAAGCAGTAAAGAAAAAAGTAAACTGCCTCAACTGGCAGCCAATAATAATTATTCATCATCAATCAAGTATTAATCAATTCCCTATTCACCAATAAAATTGGGAGGGGAGTCAAAACAAACAATCATGAGAAAACTAATTTTAGTAGTAGCAATTGCAATTTCACCCATCTTCGGTTTTTCACAATCAATCTTTGATAGATTTGAAGATATGGACAATGTAGGTACCGTAGTAGTCAACAAAGGTATGATCGACTTAGTATCTAAAATTGGAAGTATGAGCGATGACCCTGAAGCAGAAGAATTCGCAGAAGTAGCAAAAGGTATAAACGGAATTAAAGTCTTTATCACAGAAGATAAGCGTATCGCTTCTGATATGACAGCAACCGTTAAAAAGTATCTAAAATCTTCTTCAATGGAAGAGTTGATGCGGGTAAAAGACAAAGATGTTAATGTTAAGTTCTACATTAAGAATGGCAAAGATGAAGACCATGTAAGAGAGTTACTCATGTTTGTTTCTGGTATGAAAGATATAGACCTTGATGTAAATGGAAAAAAATTCGAAACAGTTTTGGTATCAATGACAGGTGATATTGATTTGAATAAAATTGGAGCAATAACCAATAAAATGGATCTTCCTAAAGAATTGAAAAAGGCAAACCGCGATTGATAATTATAAAAAAGCAATAGGCAGTTGCAGAAAACAGACGAATAGATCTGAAAGCTGTTACTGCCTATATTTGCTTGACACAAAACAAATAAAATGAAAAAAATAAACCAACTTATAGCAGTATTTACTATGGTTTTATGTACTGCATGTTCTTCAACACAAAGTTTACAAGAGTATTATGTTGATAGTGCTGAAAATCCTAATTTTCTTAAGGTTGATGTGCCAAGTAGTATTTTGAATTTAGATAATGTTGATTTGACTAGTAGCGAAAAAGAGGCAATAGCTTCTTTTGAAAAGTTGAATATTCTTGCCTTTAAAAAATCTATAGAGAATGCTGGTGATTATGAAATCGAAAGAACGAAAGTAAAAGCTATTCTTAAAAACGAAGATTTTATTCAGTTAATGAAAATGAATACCCCCTATGGAAAGGCAACCATAAAGTATTTAGGCGATGAAGATGCCATTGATGAAGTAATTATTTATGGAGATAATAAAGAGAAAGGCTTTGCTTTGATTCGAGTTCTAGGCGATAATATGAACCCAGCAAATATGATGCAATTGTTAGAAGCAATTCAAAAGTCAGACTATAAAGGCGAAGGTTTTGGTCAGTTAGAGGACTTACTAAAAGGTTAAAAACTATTTTTTAAAAGTAAGAATCCTGTTTTGGTTGATCCAAAACAGGATTTTTTTTTTAGATTTTAACTGTTGAAAAATAATTATATACTTTCAAGTGACTTTCTGTATATTTCAGGGTCTAAATATTTAGAATTACTAACCTTTAAATTTTTTATTTGAATTATGGATAACACACAAGTATGGATTGACAAAGCAATCAATTTTGCAACTGAATATGGACCAAAAATTATTGGTGCTATTCTCATTTATATCATTGGTTCTTGGATTATCAAAAAGCTAATGGGCGTTTTGAAAAAGGTGATGATGAAGAAAGAGTATGATGAAGCTCTTCAAAAATTTCTTTTGAACTTAGCAAGTTGGACCTTAAAGATTTTACTAATCATAATGGTAATTTCAAAGCTTGGTGTAGAGACTACAAGCTTTGCAGCAATTCTTGCTGCTGCTGGTTTGGCTGTAGGTTTAGCCCTTCAGGGATCATTATCAAATTTCGCAGGTGGTGTACTCCTTATTATATTCAAGCCCTACAAAATAGGCGATTTAATTGAAGCTCAAGATACTTTAGGGGTTGTAAAAGAAATTGAAATTTTCACAACAAAATTGACTACCCCTGATAATAAATTGGCTATTGTACCAAACGGTGCGATGGCGAATGGCAACATTATCAACTACACCGCAGAAGGTAAAATAAGGGTTGATACCATGGTTGGTATTGGTTATGATGAAGACATGAAAAAAGCAAAAGAAGTGCTTTTAGAAGTACTTACTTCGAATCCTTTAGTACTTCAAGATCCTGCGCCATCAGTTAACGTGGCAAATTTAGGTGATAGTTCTGTTGATTTGGCCGTAAGACCATTTTGTAAGCCAGAACATTATTGGGATGTGTTTTTTGCAACAGTTGAAGGCAGTAAATTAGCACTTGATAAAGCAGGAATCGAAATTCCTTATCCACATGGTGTAGAAATACAAAAAGAAGCATAAAACAATAATTTGTAAAATAAAAAAAGACCGCTTTTAGCGGTCTTTTTTTGTAGTAGCATTATATACCAGTATAATTACTTGGAGAAATCGCTTTGAGTTCTTGCTTAATACTTCCAGAAATGTCTAAGGTATCAATGAAGTCAGCTATTGATTGCTTGTTTATTTTAGTATTCGTTCGCGTTAAGCCTTTTAAAGCTTCATACGGATTTTGATATCCTTCTCTTCTTAAGATAGTTTGTATCGCTTCTGCCACGACAGCCCAGTTGTTTTCTAAATCTTGCTCAAACTTTTCTTTGTTTAATAATAATTTATCCAATCCTTTTAATGTAGATTGAAATGCAATCATGGTATGGGCAAAAGGTACGCCCACATTACGTAAAACGGTACTGTCAGTTAAATCACGTTGCAATCTTGAAATGGGAAGTTTTGAAGACAAATGTTCAAAAATAGCATTGGCCATCCCTAAATTACCTTCAGAATTTTCAAAATCGATAGGGTTTACTTTATGCGGCATTGCTGAAGAGCCAACTTCACCAGCTTTAATGCGTTGTTTGAAATAATCCATTGAAACATAGGTCCAGAAATCTCTATCTAAATCAATAACAATGGTATTGATGCGTTTCATAGTGTCAAACAAAGCAGCCATATGGTCGTAATGCTCAATTTGAGTAGTCGGAAAAGAATGATGAAGGCCTAATTTTTCTTGAACGAATTGTTGTCCAAAAGCTTTCCAGTCAATTGATGGATATGCCACTTTGTGCGCATTAAAATTTCCTGTAGCCCCACCGAACTTGGCAGCACTTGGTATATCATTTAATAAATTGAATTGCTGTTTTAATCGTTCGCTATAAACGGCTATTTCCTTGCCTAATCGTGTAGGAGAAGCCGGTTGACCATGCGTTCGTGCCAACATTGGTATTTCATCCCACTCAGAAGATAATTCCTTTAACTTTTCTAATAGCTCAAAATATGATGGCACATAAACGTCATTCATGGCTTCCTTTAGTGAAAGCGGAATTGCGGTGTTGTTAATATCTTGTGAGGTGAGTGCGAAATGAATAAATTCTTTGAATTCAACCAATCCCAAGGCATCAAATTTTTTCTTAATAAAATATTCTACCGCCTTTACATCATGGTTCGTTACTTTTTCAATTTCTTTGATACCAGCAGCGTCTTCAGCATCAAAATTCAAATATATTTCTCGCAGTACATCAAATTTTGAAGAATCAAATGTTTCAAGTTGCGGTAAAGGAATTTCACATAGCGATATAAAATATTCGATCTCAACGCGTACTCTATATTTAATCAAGGCTTCTTCAGAAAAAAAAGGTGCTAAGTTTGATACTTTATTGCGATAACGGCCGTCAATAGGGGATATGGCATTTAATTGGGTCAAAGACATCATAGTAGAAATTGCTTGGTTTTATAAAATTGCGAAGATAACTAATAGTTAAAGAGATTAAAAGATTAAGTGGTACAAGCTGAAAGAAGCTGAAAAATATTTTTAAGTTGTTTGTTTATTCGATTTTTGAAATCTTTTTTTAGTAATTACTAATATCAACTTTTAACTCATTTAATTTTAGCTAAGGTCATTCGTGCTCTTGCCTTATATGCAGCACTACCAGTAGCATAGTTTTGTTCTAAAACCATTTTTAATTCAGCGTGAATCCATTTAAATTTTCTACCTAATAACAAAAGGCAGGTCATTGAATAGGCTTGTGCAGCTACTTTATGATTTCCGATGAGCCAATCAAAACAAGCATTGGTGATTTTTTCTAAATGATGTTCAAGCAATTCTTGACGCGTATTATTATCATTTTTCAAGAAATAAGAAGTACTTAAATATTCACAGACTTTGGCCATAGGTCTAACCGAGGAATCCAACTTCAATAATCCGATATTCGAAGTAAATAGATCTAAATGTGGGTAAATGAAACTTAGATTTTCTTTTGCTGTAAATTCAATAACCCAACATGCTTTCGATGAATTTAGAGTCTTATCTTCAAATGCGATCTGAAACAAAGGTAAATGCAGACCAGGTTGATTTGAAACCAAAAGCGCCATCTGCTTCCGTTTTTCTTTAGAATGATTAACGGTATCTAAAGTCTGATATAATTGTTCTTTATTCATAAAATCAGTAACTTAGAGCAGTTCCCTAAAGTTTGTAAAATGAAAGTAACAAAAAAAGTTGCACTAGCGCTATTCGTGGTATTTATAGCGCTGCAATTTTATCGCCCTGAAATGAATCAAGCTCAGGGTAACCATACTGCATCGTTTCTTACAGAAACCAACCCACCGGCGCAAGTGAAGCTAATTTTGAAAGAAAGCTGTTATGATTGTCATAGCAATCATACCGAATATCCTTGGTACAACAATGTTGCACCAGTTTCGTATTGGTTGGCAGATCATATCAAAGACGGAAAAAAACATTTAAATTTTTCTGATTGGGCGAATTATGATGATAAGAAGAAAGACCATAAATTAGAGGAATTCATTGAAATGGTGGAAGCAGGTGAAATGCCGTTAAAAGAATATACATGGACTCATGAAACTGCAAATTTAACAGAACAACAGCGAAATGATTTGATGTCATGGGCTGAACAAACTAGGCTTCTTTATCAATTAAATCAGCAACCACAATAGGTACCCCTTCAACTGCGCTTTGGTCTACAATCGTAAGATTGGTATATTGTTTTGCAGTTACACTAGGTTTTGGGTCAATGAAATAAATTGGAGTATTAGGTCTAATAAAATCAATTAGACTAGCAGCAGGGTAGACTTGCATTGAAGTGCCAATAATGATTAAGATATTGGCATTTTTCGTAATTGCTATCGCTTTTTCTAATAAAGGCACTTGCTCGCCAAACCAAACAATATGCGGCCTCAATTGGTGCCCTTCAATACAAAGATCACCTAGGTTTAAATCTTTGTGCCAAATACAAACATCGCCTTCATTTCTTGTGCTTCGTGCCTTTAGCAATTCACCATGTAAATGGAGAATATTTGAACTACCTGCTCTTTCGTGAAGATCATCTACGTTCTGCGTTATAATAGCAACTTCAAAGTACTGTTCTAGTGCAACAAGTGATTTGTGCGCTTTATTTGGGATAACCTCTAAGAGCTGTTTTCTTCGTTGATTATAGAAATCGAGTACCAATGCAGGGTTATTTGCAAAACCTTGCGGAGAAGCAACCTCCATCACATCGTGCCCTTCCCAAAGTCCGTCATTATCACGAAAAGTTTTTATGCCACTTTCTGCACTTATACCTGCTCCGGTAAGTATTACGATTTTTTTTCTCATTAATATAAAAATAATGGTTTTGATTATATTGCCTTCATGTTAGACCAACATCTTTTAAGGTATTTAGAAGATTTTATTTCTGAGAAGCGCAAAGAACGATTTTTAGAGGTATTGGCTACCCGTACAAAGTATATTACGGTTGTCATTGAAGATGTATTTCAAATGCATAACGCTAGCGCTGTTATTCGTAGCTGTGAGGTTTTTGGTGTTCAAGAAGCTCATATCATTGACGATAAGTATGGCCAACGATTGGATAAAAATATTGCAATGGGCGCCGAGAAATGGGTTGATGTAGTACGTCATGAAAGTTCAAAAGATTGCATTCGTGAGCTACGAAAACGAGGATATAAAATAATTGCTACCACACCTCATGAAAGTGATTGCTCACTTGCAGATTTTAAGATTGATGAAAAAACAGCTCTATTTTTTGGAACAGAACGAGATGGCTTAAGTGAAGAAGTACTGAATAATGCCGATGGATTTTTGAAGATTGAAATGGTTGGCTTTACTGAAAGTTTGAATATCTCTGTATCTGCGGCAATCATACTTCAAGAAATAACAACAAATTTGCGAGAATTAGATATCAATTGGCAGCTAACGAAAAATGAAAAATTAGAAAAAAGATTAGATTGGACAAAGAAAAGTATTAAAAGTATCGACGATATTTTGACACGTTATCATAAAATAAAATAATTTTTTTATTACATTTAACGCTAACCAACTAATTGATAAACAAATGTATACAATTATTTATGTTCTAGCAGGAATCGTTTTGTTGTTATTTATTTTGTCACTTATTTCACCTAAAAATTACGATGTTTTTCGTACTGTTGAAATAGCAAGACCAAAAACTGAAGTTTTTAATTACTTACGCTCACTTAAGAATATGGACGATTGGTCGCCTTGGGCTAAAAAAGACCCAAATATGAAAAAGACCTTAACAGGAATCGATGGTGAGGTTGGTTGCGTTAGTCATTGGATTGGAAACAAGGAAGTGGGTGAAGGAGAGCAAGAAATAAAGAATATAATTGACGGCGAACGAATAGAATCAGAGCTTAGGTTTTTAAAACCGTTTAAATCGACATCTGATTGCTACATTGAGGTAGCGAGTTTGGATAACGGAAATACGCAAGTAAAATGGGGTTTTTCTGGAAAATACAAAGGCCCCATGATTGTAATGTCTTTATTTAAGAATATGGATTCTTTTGTTGGTCCTGATTTTGAAAATGGTATGGCAAGCCTTAAAACGGTACTTGAAAAATAAATTTATATGGTTGGATGGTTTGAAATTCCGGTAACTGACATGAATCGTGCAAAAGCTTTTTATGAATCTGTTCTTAATATTACTATTAAAATAAATGAATTTGGAGGTTTTCTGATGGGATGGTTTCCTAACGATACAGAAAAATCAGGAGCAACGGGTTCATTGGTACAACATGAAATGTATACACCAAGTTTGACCGATGGTCCTTTACTATATTTTTCATGTAAAGATATAGCTGTTGAACTCAGTAGGGTAGAAGCTGCTAAAGGCGTAATATTAAGACCTAAAACTGAAATTGGCGATGGCCACGGATTTATGGCTTTGGTACAAGATACTGAAGGCAATCGAATTGCATTACATTCTCAAAGTTAAATTAATTGGAACTATGAGACTGTTCGGCTATTGCGCGCTTTACTTTTGACTTTTTTTTGAAGTTAATTTATTCTACTAACTCAAGTAAAGCAATATCAAAATCATTTTCCAAAATAACTTTGCCATTTTGAACTGTGATTTTAGTATCAGAGTATGTATCATATAATTGGGTGCCATCACCAAAAAAGCCTTTCACCCAAAGCGATTTTTTTCCTTTTGGTAGATCTAATCCAACAACAACTTTATCTTTAAAATCATCATTAGCATATGTTCTACTAAAAACATAAGGTTTTTTGCCTAATCGTTTATGTTTTCCAGCTCCCACGGAGGGATGATTCGCTCTGAATTTGCCCAATTTTTGCCAATGTGCTAAAATTGTTTTTGTACTATCTGTATTTTCAATATCGTCCCAATTCATAAACGAACGTAAGGTGGCATCTCCCTGGGTACCATCAATGGTCAGATCTCTTGCACTTTCATCTCCATAATAAATTTGTGATGTACCAGGTGTTAATAATAGTACGTTCGCAGTTTTAAAAGGTTGTGTTCTTTCTTTATCAAAAGGTTGCCCGTCATCATGAGAAGTTAAATAGTTAACTACCCCTTTACCTTTTAATTTTGTATTTAAAAGCGAGCTATATTTCTTAAAAATGGTTTCATAATCATTTTTTGCATCGGTTTTCAATTCAAAATTGATAAGTGCGTTGAAACCATAATCGAAGTAATCTACTTTATTGTCTCCAAAATCATATGACCTACCTCCTGATAAACCATAATTGTATACTTCGCCCATCATGTAAAATGGTGTGTCATCTAAAACTTCATCAGCATTAATTTTTTTCCAAGTTTCAAAAGCGTAAGAAGCTTCTTTATATAATTCTGCCCATGCTTTTTCATCTGCGTGTTTTACAGTATCAACACGATAACCATCTACACCCAAATCTTTAACGTAATCCGTTAGCCATTTAATTATGTATGCTCTTGGGCTTCTTGCATAGCCAGTTCGTTCAAAGAACACCGCGAGTTCATCCAATTCGTTACTAAGTCTTCCTTCCGATTTCCATTTAGCTAATAAAGCATCTGGTAGTTTAACTGCAGCATCAGATTCGGTCAAAATATCAGGTAAGTTATCAACTAGGGTACAACTCGTGGTATTTTCATAGGTGGTAAATTCACAAGTTGGATCTGTTCGGACCCATTCAGCAGGCCAAACGGGGTCTTTTTTGGTTACCGGACCTGTATGATTCAAAACAACATCCATTAAGACACGAATACCTTTTGAATGGGCTGATTTCACCATGATAGCGAGTTCTTCCTTAGTTCCAAAATTTGGATCTAAAGCAGTCCAATCTTTTGCCCAATAGCCATGATAGCCGTAGGTGTTTCCCGTACTTTCGTCGGTGTCTCCATGAACTTGCTCAACAACTGGGGTGAACCAAATTGCGTTTACCCCTAAATCAGTAAAATAGTCTTCATTTATTTTTTCAGTAATGCCTGCAATATCTCCACCCATAAATCCTCTTAAAGCCCCAGTAGGATTGATTCGATTTAAAGTGGTGTCATTGGCAATATTACCATTGTTAAACCTATCAGTTAGTAAAAAGTAGATATTAGCACCTTCCCAAACAAACGGTGTTTGTTTTTTTAATGGTTGCTCAATTTTGGTATTTATAGCTTCCTTTAATACGGGAGAATTTTGTTTTTCTTTACAACATACTAAAAGGAAAAGTAGTATGATGCTAATAAGGCCTTTATTCATTTGAAACTATTTTCTTTAAAGCTATAAAAATCAGCTAGAATTCAAAAATATATTTCTAATAGCCAATTAGTAAGGTGCGAAGTGCTGAAAATCAGTTGGAACAATCAAATTTTAAAGCTTTTAAGAAGTATAAAAGTATTGCTGAAATTAAATTATTTCCTCTTTTTATCTCTATTTAAGACTTTGAAATCTTCATAGCATCCGCTTATTGCATCAAGAATTTGAAGATCATTAGCAGTTTTTATGAATGATTTTGAATAACTGCAGTTGTTTAGTATATCTTCAATATCTACTTTTTCTAATTGAAGCAATTCTATTAATGTTTCACGATCAAACTTAGAAGCTAAAAGATTACGAATCTCATCATCTTCTTTTACCTGTCGTAATTTTCGCATTTGAGCAGGTTTTTTACCAAAAAGATTTCGTAGCAAATCAGCTGGGTTGAGAATTGCACCTAGGACTTTAGTGACTGCGCTAGGGTTTTTATTGCCAGCTTCATAACCTACGGAAAGGCCAGAAATACTGTATTGATACGCATTATTTATTGGAAGATTTTTAACATCGATTTCTAAGTAACCAGTAAGCTGGTAAGGCCTTACAATTACTTCTTCAAGAGCATAAGCTAGTTCTGTTAAGGAAATTTTGGTGTTCTTAAATTTAAACATATCGTTAGTCACTCGAATCTTTTGTGATTTGAATCCCAAATACGAAAAGTAAAGCGTGTCGTTAACAGTTGCTGTTATTGAGAATTCTCCCTTTTCGTTTGTTATGGTACCTACAACTTGGTTTAAGTTCACTACATGAACACTTTCCATAGGGGTATCAGATTGGGCATTGATAACCATAGCATTGAATTCTTGATTGGTTGTATCAGCCTGTTCTTGTGAAAACCCTAAAAAGGTAATAAGTGTGAAAAGCGCGAGTATATATTTTTTCATGCAATTAAATATCAAAGTCTAAATTTACTAAACAAAACAAAAAAATACACCGAAGTGTATTTTTTAATATAGAATTAACAGGTGCGTTTAAAAGAAATCACTCTTTCTTTTTTTACTTCGCCTGTTTCCTGAATTTTCACTTTTACCATAACTTCGGTCTCTTTTTTTGCTTCTATCTCGACCACTTCCGCTTCCATATCCGCCTCGATCTCTGCTGCCTCCACCGCTTCTTTTGCGATCTCTGCGTCTACCTCCGCCACCAGGATTATTTGAAACTTCAACATTTACAAATCTGCCGTCTACTTTGAATTCAGTAAATGTTGCTAGTATTTTATCAGTTGCAACAGCATCTGAATTAAAAAATGAAAAGCTATCCTTTACATCAACTTTGAATACATCGTCTTGCTGTAAACCAACAGTATCACGAACGAAGTCTTTCAAAGACATCCAATCGTAACCATCTTTTTCACCTACATTAATAAAATATCGAACTGAACCTGAGGATGGTGCATCGCTTCGATTACTTCGATCACGACCTCTTTCTCTCCGCTCACCTCTTTCGCCGCGATCGCCTGAACTTAGATCTCTTGATTTCTTATAGTAGTTTGAAAATCGCGTAAACTCAGCAGATATTAATTTTTTGATTAATTCTTCACGATCAACATCTACTAATATCTCATTGACTGCAGGTAAATACTCATCAATATCTGAACTAATTTCTGTATCCTTTATTTTATTTGCAAGATGATGTAATTGAATTCCACAAATTTCACTTCCGGTAGGAACTGTTTTTGAAATAAATTTTTGCTTAATTTTATTTTCAATAGCTCTAATTTTTCGTGTTTCACTACGGGTGACTAAAACCATTGAAATACCAGATTTTCCTGCTCTACCGGTACGACCACTTCGGTGGGTGTAAACTTCAATTTCATCTGGTAGTTGGTAGTTGATCACATGGGTGATATCATTAACATCTATTCCTCGTGCTGCCACATCAGTTGCAACCAAAATCTGAATTTGTTTCTTTCGGAAAGAGTTCATAACCGAATCACGTTGATTTTGGCTTAAATCCCCATGAATTGCTCCTGCATTATAGCCATCTTCAATTAATTTTTCAGCAACTTTTTGCGTATCACGTTTTGTTCTACAAAAAATTACCGCAAAAATATCAGGATTGGTGTCTGCAAGCCTCTTTAAAGCAGGATAACGGTCTCTACCGCCTACCACATAATATTCATGTTGAACAGTTGAAGTACCTGCATTTTTAGTCCCCACAGTTATTTCTTGAGGATTGTGCATGAATTTTTTAGCAATCGTTGATACTTCTCTCGGCATGGTGGCCGAGAATAACCATGTAGATTTCTCGTTAGGGGTATTTGAGAGTATATCTTTTATATCTTCAAAAAAGCCCATGTTGAGCATTTCATCAGCTTCATCTAAAATACAGTAATCGATTTTTGAAATATCAACCAATCGTCGACTGATCATATCTTTCATACGACCCGGTGTGGCAACAATAATTTGAGCCCCACGCTTAATTTGCCTTGCTTGATCAGTAATACTCGCTCCACCATAAATGGCGACGGTATTTATATTTTTTTCGTATTTAGAATAGAGTTTTAGCTCGTTGGTTATTTGCAAACATAGTTCTCGAGTAGGAGAGAGTATCAATCCTTGCGTGGTTCTGCTATTACTATCTATTTTTTGGATTAATGGAAAACCAAAAGCGGCAGTTTTTCCGGTTCCTGTTTGTGCGAGTGCGACCAAATCGGTCTCAGATTCCAATAAGATTGGGATTGCTTTTTCTTGTACTTCCGATGGGTTTTCAAATCCCATATCGGCAATAGCATCTAATAGGGACTTGTCAAGCCCTAGTGCTTCAAATTTTGTCATAATATGTTTTCGTTAATCGCAAATATGAATGTTGCATAGAGCGATTATCGACATAACCTATTAGACTCGGCGCAACACATGCTATACTAGCGGCGTTTATTAAAGCTGCAAAGATAGGTTTATTTATTTAGATGAGAGTTGATGTAGGTATTCTACCAATTGCCTTATAGCTTTACCTCTATGACTGATTTTGTTTTTTACTTTTAAGGATAGTTCTGCAAAGGTTTTATCATATCCTTTGGGTTGAAATATTGGGTCGTAGCCAAAACCTTTTTTTCCGCATTTGCTTGTCGTAATTTGACCTTCTGCAATTCCATTAAAGAATATCATTTCTCCGTTTAAATTTAAAGCAATAACCGTTTCAAAATGGGCTGATCGAGAGTTTTTATTTTTTAATTCTAACAATAACTTATTCATGTTGTCATCGGCGTTTTTTTGTTCGCCTGCATATCGCGCTGAATAGACTCCTGGTTCTCCTTTTAGGGCGTCTACTAGAAGTCCGGTGTCATCTGCGAAACAAGGCAAGTCATAATTTTGTGTTACAAAATCGGCTTTTAGTTGCGCATTGCCTTTAAGAGTTTTAGCTGTTTCTGGTATTTCATCATGACAATCAATGTCTGTTAAAGAGACTAATTCTATTTGAGCCGGTAGCAATTCTTTTACCTCATTAAATTTATTTTGATTGTGTGTAGCGAAGACTAGTTTCATGAATTCAAAAATAGTAATTTTAGACACTCAAATAAAAGGTTTGCATGAAGTTGAAAATACCCCCTGTTATAGTTTTAATTGTTTTCGGAGCTTTAATGTATCTGTTATCTATATTTCTACCCGTAGGTTATTTCGAGTTCTTCGGAAGAAGTTATTTGATGTATGCATTATTGGTAGGAGCTATAACTATTGGTTTAATTTCTTTAGTTCAATTTTTTAAATCGAAAACTACGGTAGATCCGACTGTACCAGAAAAAGCAACTAGTTTAGTTACTTCAGGGGTGTATAAAATCTCAAGAAACCCTATGTATTTAGGAATGTTACTCATTTTATTAGCTTGGGGTTTATGGTTGGGTAATGCGTTCAATGTACTGCTTGCTTCAGGTTTTGTGTTGTATATGAATAAGTTTCAGATAGTTCCGGAAGAGGAAGTTTTGAGTAAAATGTTTGGTGTTGCCTACAAACAATATTGTGTATTGACCAGAAGATGGTTTTAATTCTTCAGATACTCTTTTTAAATATAAGCGAATTCGCTTATAAGTGATGATTATAAGCGAATTGACTTATATGCTATAATTATTAGCGAATTAGCTTATATTTTAATATATTAGCGTTTTAGCTTATATATTATGATAGCAATTATTACTGGAGATATCATCAATTCAGAAGAACACAAGGCTGCTGAATGGATTGATATTCTTAAAAAACAGTTTTCAGAATGGGGAGAGACTCCAACTGACTGGGAGATTTACAGAGGCGATGAGTTTCAGCTCAAAATAGCACCAAAAAAAGCATTGTGGGCAGCAATTCAAATAAAGGCTGTTGTCAAATCGATCAAAGATTTAGATGTTCGCATGGCAATTGGCGTTGGTTCTGAAGACTTTCAGGGGTCTAGTGTTAGTGAATCTAATGGCACAGCATATAAGCGTTCAGGGCGTACTTTTGAGACCTTAAAAGAAAACAAACTAAATCTCGCTATTACTACCGGAAACAAAAAAGAAGATCAAAGTCTTAACCTAATGCTACAATTGGCATTAGACTTTATGGATGAATGGACCTCAGTTTCTGCAGAAATTATTGCAATAGCATTGTCTAACCCAAAAACCTCACAACAAGATATTGCCGAACAGCTAAGCATTCAGCAGTCTGCTGTTAGTCAACGCCAAAAAAGAGCTCGATTAGATTTGGTTGAGGAGCTTTTGGGGTATTATCCGCAAACTGTAAAACGAATGAAACCATGATCTTGTTTACAAAACTATTTTTAGCGCATTTGATCGCTGACTTCGTACTACAACCCAAGAAATGGGTAACACATAAAGAAACCCATAAGGAAGCATCTAAATACCTCTATATTCATGTAGTGTTACATTTTGCAATTACCATGCTTCTATTATGGGATTTAAGTTATTGGAAAATTGCACTAGTTATATTGGTGTCGCATTATGTCATTGACCTAATCAAACTGTATACAAGCCCATTTTTTAAAACTAAAAGCATACCCTTTTTTATAGATCAAGTACTACACATTCTAGTCTTATATTGCTGTGCTTACTTTGGCGGTTTATGGCAGCATACCGTTGTCATCTTCGAACAATTAGATTGGGCTTTAGTAACTGCAGTAGTGTTTGTTAGTTTTCCTGCTGCGATTATAATGGCTAAGTTATTAGAGCAAATGTCTAGTCAATTGGAAATGGATCATAAGTCATTGCCAAATGCGGGACAGTACATTGGCATTATAGAGCGACTCTTCGTATTACTTTTTATCATCTTAGATCATTGGGAAGCCATTGGCCTACTAATTACAGCGAAATCTGTTTTTAGATTTAATGATTTAAAAGAAAGTAATAGTCGAAAATTAACCGAATATATTTTGATAGGAACCCTCATTAGTTTTGGTATAGCAATCATTACAGGGCTTATCTATATCCATATATAATCAAAAATTCAGGTATGAAAAAATTCATTTTTGCCATCGCAGCCTTAATCACTATCTCTTGTGTTGAAGAGAAGAAGCAAGATGAAAACGCTAAAGTAGTTATTGGAGAACGCTGGTCGAAAGAGAAGGCTTGGAATTGGTACGAGAAACTACCTTGGTTGGTAGGCACTAACTTTAATCCGAGTTCATCAATCAATCAACTAGAATTCTGGCAAGCAGATTCTTTTGATCCAGAAACTATTAATAAAGAGCTCGAATGGTCTGCTGATTTAGGTATGAATCTACATCGTGTTTATCTACACAATTTATTGTGGGAACAAGATTCTCTAGGTTTTATAAATCGTTTGGATCAATATTTAAAAATTGCAGATTCGCATCATATAAAAACGATGTTTGTATTGTTAGATGATGTTTGGCATCCGATTCCAAAACTGGGCAAGCAACCTGAGCCAATTCCTTATGTACATAATTCTGGTTGGGTACAAGCACCTGGTGCCGAAATTTTAGGTGACACTATCAGGCATATTGAAGTTAAAAACTACGTCAAGGGCGTTTTATCTCATTTTGCAAATGACGAAAGAGTCCTCCTTTGGGATGTTTATAACGAGCCTGATAACGTTGCTGGACAGCCTGGAAGAAAAGAATTAGAAGTTAAAAACAAACAGGAGTATTCGCTAAAATTATTAAAGAAAGTAATACAATGGTCAAGAGAGGTAAATCCATCACAACCTTTAACAACGGGAATTTGGAGAGGAAATATTGACCATTGGGGAACTTTAGATAGTTTGCCAGCAATTGATCGCTACATGATCGAAAATTCAGATGTTATATCTTTTCATGCCTATGATGGTGATATGAATCAAGTAGAAAAAAAGATAGCAGCACTTAAAACATTTGAACGTCCATTATTGTGTACCGAGTACGTAGCCCGCGCTACCGGTAATACCTTTGAGGCCGTTATGCCTATTCTTAAAAAAAATAAAATTGCGGCTATTAATTGGGGCTTTGTAGCAGGAAAAACAAATACCATTTACCCTTGGAAAAGTTGGGACTCAACTTTTGTTTCAGAGCCCAAATTATGGCATCATGACATTCTACGTAAAGATGGCACGCCTTTTTCGGAAAGTGAAGTAGTTTTTATAAAAGAAATGACAAATTGAACATATCTAAAACGTAATTTTTTTTATGACCTGATTATTTTTCCTGTTGACATTTCTTCATTATGCATCAAATGTTTAGTTCAAAAAGTGATATAAATGGCTAATCAATAGCAATTGGTTACAGGGATAACTTTTAATAACATTCCTCAAAACACCTTTAAATAAATCTTTATTTTTACCCTTTATTTCAGATTTCAATTCCAATAAAAGATGGTAGAAGTGGGTAGAAAGTATGTTTTTGATTTTGATAGTACCTTGACTAGGGTGGAAGCATTGGATGTTTTAGCCGAAATGACTTTAAAAGATAATTCGAATCGAGAAGAAATTATCGAAGAAATTCAAAAAATAACCAATCTGGGCATTGATGGTGATATTTCTTTTACCGAGTCTTTGGAAAGACGTATCAAGCTTTTAAATGCTAATAAAAGTGATTTAGAAGGCTTAGTCGCTGAACTACGACAAAAAATTTCAAAATCTATTGCATCTAATAAAGAATTCTTTGAAAAATTCTCTGATGATATTTATGTGATTTCGTGCGGATTTAAAGAGTTTATTGATCCTATAGTTAAAGAGTACAATATTCCTTCAGAACGTGTTTATGCCAATACCTTTGAATTTGACGCAGATGGAAAAATTATTGGTTTTGATGATAAAAACCCTTTGTCGCAACACAACGGAAAAATAGAATGTCTAAAACAAATGAACTTAGAAGGAGAAGTTCAGGTCATTGGTGATGGGTATAGTGATTATGTAATGCGCGAAGCAGGAATTGCAGATAAGTTTTTCGCATACACCGAGAATGTTCATCGTGATAAAGCAGCAGACAATGCCGATCATGTTACTCCGAATATGGATGAGTTTCTTTTTGTTAATGATTTACCGCGCAACATTTCTTATCCTAAAAATAGAATTAAAATTTTATTACTTGAAAACGTTCATACAGATGCTTTCGAAAACCTATCAGAAGATGGTTTTTCAGTCGAACTTGTCAAGCACAGTCTATCAGAAGAAGACTTAATTGCTAAAATTAGAGGGGTTCATGTTTTAGGTATACGATCGAAAACCCAGGTTACCAAAAAGGTTTTAGATGCTGCGAACAAATTATTAGTGGTGGGAGCTTTTTGTATTGGTACCACTCAAATTGATTTAGACAATTGTAGAAGAAAAGGCGTTGCGGTATTTAATGCACCTTATAGTAATACACGATCGGTAGTAGAATTAGCGATCGGGGAGATTATTATGTTGATGCGTAGCGTTTTTCCAAGAAGTACTGAGATTCATAGTGGGCAATGGCAAAAAACGGCCGTGGGTTCACGAGAGGTTCGTGGTAAAAATTTGGGTATAGTTGGTTATGGCAATATCGGTAAACAACTATCTGTTTTGGCAGAGGCCATCGGAATGCGCGTGTATTACTATGACATTGATGACAAATTAGCATTAGGTAATGCAATTAAATGTAACTCTCTTGAAGATTTATTAAATGTATCAGATGTGGTTACGCTACATATTGATGATAATAAAGCCAATAACAATTTTATTGGTGAGCGTGAGTTCAATCAAATGAAGAACGGCGCTATGTTGATTAACCTTGCGCGAGGCTTTGTGGTTGACATTGAAGCTTTAGCCAACGCTTTAAAATCAGGTAAATTAGGTGGAGCAGCAATTGATGTTTACCCTGAAGAACCTAGAAGTAATGGAGATTTCATTTCGCAATTACAAGGTCTTAACAATGTAATTTTGACTCCGCATGTTGGCGGTAGTACTGAAGAAGCGCAACGAAATATTGCTGATTTCGTTCCGAACAAGATAATGGATTATGTGAATTCTGGTAGTACCGTTGATGCGGTAAATTTCCCTAATATTCGATTGCCAAAACAAAACAAAGCACATCGCTTTTTGCATATTCATAAGAATGTTCCGGGTATTATGGCTAAAATCAATGAGGTTTTAGCCAAGTATGAAATGAATATTTCTGGTCAATACCTATCTACAGATAATGAAGTAGGTTATGTAATTACTGATTTAGATAAGGAATATAATAAAGACGTTATTAAGGCCCTCAAGAAAATTGAAAATACGATAAAGTTTAGGGTTCTTTATTAGATGACAATATTGGTTTTTTTTATTTTTTGGAATTTAAATTTAGCGATGATGATAGGGTTCATTCTTCAAAATTGTAAAAGCCCGATATACTTGCTCAACAACAAATAATCGCACCATTTGATGTGAAAAGGTCATTTTTGAAAGGCTTATTTTTCCTCGCGCTCTTTGATACATTACGTCACTAAATCCGTAGGGTCCGCCAATAACAAATACGAGCTGTTTTATTCCAGAATTCATTTTCTTTTGAAGGTAGTTCGAAAAATCTATCGATGAATATTGCTTTCCGTTTTCATCTAATAAAACTAAGATGTCTGTAGTATTAAGTTTTTTTAGAATGAGTTCTCCCTCTTTTTCTTTTTGCTGAGCTTCGGATAGGTTTTTAGCTTTTTTGAGATCTGGTATGACTTCAAGTTCAAACTTTATGTAATGTTTGAGCCTATTCTCATATTCAGAAATTAAATGCTGTAAAGCCTTATGATCTGTTTTTCCTATAGCAAGGAGTCGAATGGTCATGTATCAAAGTTAACTGAATTTCTGAATTGGCTTATGTTTTTACTAATTTAGCACAAACCAAAAATTTAGATGATTTCAACAACACAGTTCCAAAAAGAAGTTGACTTAATTATTGCAAATGCGATTCGTGAAGATGTAGGCGATGGTGATCATAGTTCTTTATCATGTATTCCTAAAACTGCTTCGGGTAAAGCAAAACTTTTGGTGAAAGATGATGGTATAATTGCTGGAATTGATTTCGCAAAACAAGTGTTTGCTTATGTTGATGCTAACATGAAAATTGAAGTCTTGATTGAAGATGGTTCTCCAGTTAAATATGGTGATATCGCATTTTATGTTACCGGTAGCTCTCAGAATATTTTAAAAGCTGAGCGTTTGGTTTTGAATGCCATGCAGCGCATGAGTGCCATTGCAACAAAGACTAGGTCTTTTGTTAAATTGCTAGAAGGAACAAATACTAAGATTCTAGATACAAGAAAAACTACGCCAGGCTTGCGTGCCCTTGAAAAATGGGCAGTAAAAATTGGTGGTGGAGAAAATCATAGATTCGCGCTGTACGATATGATTATGTTGAAAGACAACCACATTGATTTTGCAGGCGGAATTACCAAAGCGATTGACAAAACTAAAGCATATTTGAAAGAAACAAATCGTGATTTGAAAATTATTGTAGAGGCTAGAAGTCTTTTTGAAATTAAAGAAATATTAAAATCAGAAGGAGTTTATCGAATTCTAATAGACAATTTCAACTATGAAGATACCAAAACAGCGGTGGCACTAATTGGAAATGCATGCCTAACCGAATCCTCTGGCGGTATTAATGAAAAAACCATTCGTAAATATGCTGAATGTGGCGTTAATTATATTTCCTCAGGAGCGCTTACACATTCTGTTTATAATATGGATCTAAGCCTTAAAGCAGTATAAATGTCTGCAGAGATTGAAGAACGTATCGAAAAAATACCTGTAATTAATTGGCTAGCATCTTTGTTAAAGAAGATTAAGCTTCCCGGTTTTGAAGGTTTGTCGGTGTATGATCTTATCGAAATGTATATTCTAGGCGTGGTTGAAGGGGCATTATCAACTAGAGCTAGTGCAATTGCCTTTAGTTTGTTTATAGCATTATTTCCACTTTTGATTTTTATGGTTACCATGGTTCCATTTATTATAGAAACGTTTAGTTTAGAGAGCACAAATTTTGAGACAGAGTTTCCTCAATTTTTAGAATCTTTTTTACCTTCGGCTACCGGTGATTATTTTGAAGAAATTTATCAGCAAATAAAGGGCCAAAAGCCACAGGGTGGTTTGATATCATCAGCTTTTCTGCTTTCAATATTTTTAATGGCGAATGGTGTAAATTCTATTTTTAGTGGTTTTGAAACATCTTATCATGTCAAGTTGACTCGTAATTTTTTCAAACAATACGGATATGCCTTACTGGTCGGTTTAGTTCTTTCGGTTTTGATTATTGTAGGCTTTGTGGCCTTCATTTATTTTCAGGTATATGTATTAGGGTATTTGAGCCAATTTAATTCAAATATAGGAGGTTATGCGCTTGAAGAAGGAGATATACTAGGGGTGCAAATTGGTAAAATAATATTTTTTATGCTATTATCTTATTTTACAACAGCCATTTTATATTACTTCGGAACGCGTGAAGGAAAGCAAGCGAAGTTCTTTTCTGCAGGAGCACTTATGACCGCTTTATTATTTTTACTTACCTCATATCTTTTTGGGGTATATGTTGAGAAATTCGCACGGTATAATGAATTATACGGAGCTTTGGGTGGCTTATTGATATTAATGGTATACATATGGTTAAATTCAAATATCTTACTACTCGGTTTTGAATTGAACGCCACCTTAAACCAACTTCGAAAAAATATTAAAAATAAATGAAGCATATAAAACGAAATATCTTAATACTATTTTTAACGGTGGGTGTAACTTTCGTCAATGGTCAGAGTGTTTTTGGCAAGTGGAAAACTATTGATGACCGAACTGGAAAACCAAAAGGTCTCATTGAAATTTATAAGAGGGACGGAAAGATGTTTGGTAAAATTTTAAAAGTTCTTGAAGAGGGTAGAGAAGAAGAGGATGTTCTTTGTGTGAAGTGCGATGGAGAAATGAAGAATCAACCTGTAGTAGGAATGCATATTATTAAAAAAGGCGAAAAAAATGACGATGGAGAATGGAAAGGAAAGTATTTGTTTGATCCAGAACAAGCAATGACTTTTCGATTTAAAATTTGGTTAAATCCAGAAAATTCGAATGAACTTAAAGTTAGAGGTTATTTGGCTTTTATTTATCGTACACAAACTTGGGTACGACTTGAAGAATAGTTTGGAATGGACTTATGGAACACCTCATTAATGTAATTTTACCTATTCCACTAGAGAAATTGTTTACCTACAGCGTATCATCTGCTGAAGCTGATTTTCTACAGCCTGGTATGCGCGTTGCAGTTCCTTTTGGAAAATCTAAGATATATACAGCACTAGTGCACGAGGTTGGTGTGCCAGCTCCATCCGCTTACGAAGCCAAAGAAATTCATCAAATATTAGACGAACATCCCATAGTACATCAGATTCAATTAAAACATTGGCAATGGATTGCTTCATACTATATGAGTACCATTGGCGAAGTCTTTCGTAGTGCTGTGCCAAGTGCGTTTTTATTGGAGAGCGAAACTTTGATTTTAAAAAATGATAAAGCAAAAATCAATGAAAAGGATTTAAAAGATGATGAGTTTTTAGTATTTGAAGCGTTGCAACATCAATCTATTTTAAAAGTGCACGAAGTTGCAGCTATTATCGAGCGTAAAAATGTGCTTCCTATTTTAAATAGATTACTTGCAAAAAATGTTATCCTATTAAAAGAAGAGATTTACGAACAGTACAAACCTAAATTAGTTCAGTTTGTTAAATTAGCTACGGAATATCAATCTGAAAAAAAATTAGAACAACTTTTAGAATCACTAATAAGAGCTCCGAAACAAAGTCAAGTGATTTTATCTTTATTTCAATTGCAAGCGACAGAAAAGAAGCCGATTAAAGTATCAGATTTAGAGCAAGTAAGTGGCGGTTCAAAAGCGGTAATAAAAGCATTGATTAATAAAAATATTTTAGAGGAATATCACATCCGTAGAGATCGTGTTGTTTATAATGGTGATGAAGAGAACGCAGATTTAAAATCGTTGAATGAATATCAAGAAAAAGCATTGCTTGATATAAGAAAATCGTTTGTTGATAAAAAGCCATGTCTTTTAAAAGGAGTAACATCCTCAGGAAAAACTGAAGTGTATGTAAAGCTAATTGAAGAATGTATTCAATCGGGCAAACAGGCTTTGTATTTATTGCCAGAAATTGCGCTTACTACCCAGTTAATAGGTCGCTTGCAGGAGTATTTTGGGAATAAAGTTGCTGTGTATCATTCGAAATATAATGTTCAAGAAAGGGTAGAAGTCTGGAATAATGTATTAATTCAAAAAGAAAAAGCTCAAATTGTGATTGGAGCCAGATCCGCACTTTTTCTTCCTTTTTCAAATTTAGGATTACTCATTGTTGACGAAGAACATGAAAGTTCTTTCAAGCAATTCGATCCTGCTCCCCGATATCATGCCCGTGATGCAGCTATTGTTCTGGCACATTTACATCAAGCAGATATTCTCTTGGGTTCTGCTACCCCAAGTATTGAAAGTTTTAATAATGCGCAGAAAGGTAAATACGGATATTCAGAAATTACAAGACGTTTTGGTAATGTATTGATGCCAGACATTGAGTTGGTAGATATCAAAGAGCAATCTCGTAAAAGACGAATGAAAGGTCATTTTTCAGAGCGATTGATTGAAGAGATTACCGAAACTTTAGAAGGTAATGAGCAAGTCATTTTATTTCAAAATAGAAGGGGGTATGCGCCAATTGTAGAATGCACTATTTGCGGGCATTCACCACAATGCCCCAATTGCGATGTAAGTCTTACGTATCATCAATATAAAAAGCAATTACGCTGTCATTACTGTAGTCATCATATGGCGCTTTTAGAAAGCTGTCAAGCATGTGGTAATTCAACTTTAGACACCAAGGGATTTGGAACTGAGCAAGTAGAGCAAGAGCTACATACCTTGTTTCCTGAGGCTAAGGTTGGACGAATGGATTTGGATACAACAAGAGGAAAACATGGCTATGAAAGAATAATTACCGCATTTGAGCAACAAGAGCTAGATATCTTAGTGGGTACGCAAATGCTAACCAAAGGATTGGATTTTAGGAATGTTAATTTGGTAGGGATTATGAATGCGGACTCCCTTTTGAATTTTCCTGACTACAGAGCGCATGAACGAAGTTATCAATTACTTACTCAAGTGTCGGGTAGGGCAGGTAGAACAAAGAAAAGAGGTAAGGTAATTATTCAAAGCTACAATCCGTATCATCAAATTTTAAAGCAGGTATCTACCAATTCTTATGACGAAATGTTCAAAGAACAAATTTATGAACGGGAGCAGTACAAATATCCGCCAGCCAATCGAATCATTAAAATAACGTTTAAACACAAGGAGTATAACAAATTAAATGAAGCTGCAGAGTGGTTTGCAAAATCATTGCGTAATGCTTTTGGGGGCAATGTTCTGGGCCCTGAGTATCCTCCAGTAGCTCGAATAAGAAATCAATATTTGAAACATGTGTTAATCAAAATTAACCCAAAGCAATCATTAACTCAAGTAAAAAGTAATATCAAAAGAATTGAACAATCTTTCAAATCGGTATCTCATTACAGAAGTGTGCAGGTTATTTATAATGTGGATCATATATAAAAAAAACCGACCGTCTTTCGACCATCGGCTTTTTTTTATGAAATTTTAAGTTGAAAATCTAGACGTTATTCAGCGCTTCGGCCAATTCAGTCTTTTTATTTCTACTCAATGGAATTGATCTTCCACTAACTTCAACATTTTTGCTATTGAATTTCTCAACTTTTTCAAGATTCACGATATACGATTTGTGAATTCTAAGAAATTTATCTTCCGGCAATTGCTTTTCGAAAGATTTCATTGTTGATAAAATTACGATATTAGCCTCATCAGTTACTAGTTTAATGTAGTCACCAAGAGCTTCTATCCATTTGATATCATTTAAAATAACTTTTCTTTTCTTCAGGTTACTCTTTACGAAAATATGCTCTTCGTCTTCGTGAACTCTGTTAGCCTGCTCATACTTAGCTACCGCTCTTCTTACTGATGCATCAAAACGAGCCATGGTAATTGGCTTGTGTAGGTAATCTGTTACATCATAGTCAAAAGCTTTTAAAGCATAGTCAGGTTTTCCGGTAATCAAAATTACCTGAGGACTGTTTTCTAGGGACTCGAGTAGGTCAAATCCGTTGATAATAGGCATTTCAACATCTAAAAAGATTAGATCAATTTCGTTGTTTTTAATACCATTTTTTGCCTCGATTGCGTTGCTGTATTCGGCCACCATAGCTAAATTCGGATGATTGTTGACCAATTTGGCCACCGCCATACGCTGCATAGATGAATCGTCTACGATAATACTACGTAATTTCATAAATGGGTAGATTTGTGGGGTTAAATCATATACAAATTACTAAAAAAACCGCCTGAGGTACAACTAAAGTTGTGAACATTGTTGGCTTTTCTGTGTAATTGGAACATGACCATAGGATAAGATTTAGGTTAAGCATGATTTTATTGATTCCTATCTATAACGAAGATTTTTACGTTTTCTTGTGAGGTGTCGCAATTATTATTATTTTTGCACACTTAAAATAAATAGAATTATGAACCATTACGAAACTGTTTTCATTTTGAATCCCGTTCTATCTGACACCCAGATAGAGGAAACAGTTAAGAAATTTGAAGATTTCTTAATTAAGAATGGCGCCAAAATGGTAGCCAAAGAAAATTGGGGGCTAAAGAAATTAGCCTATGCCATACAACACAAAAAGAGTGGTTTTTATCACTTGTTCGAATTTGCCGCACCTGGTGAAATTCTTACTCCGTATGAGCAAGAGTTCGGTCGAGATGAACGTGTCATGCGTTTTTTGACGGTTAAGTTAGACAAACACGCCGTTGCGTGGGCAGAGGTAAGAAGAACAAGGTTAAAAACAGCTAAAGCGTAAGTACTATGGCATCAATAGAACAACAAGCAAAAGGTAAAAAAGATGGAGAGATTAGGTATCTAACTCCATTAAACATCGAAACCAATAATAAAAAGAAATATTGTCGTTTCAAAAAGAACGGTATCAAGTATATAGATTATAAAGATGCTGATTTCTTAATGATGTTGGTAAATGATCAGGGTAAATTACTTCCAAGAAGACTAACAGGTACTTCTTTGAAATACCAAAGAAAAGTCGCTCAAGCAGTAAAGCGTGCTCGACATATTGCATTAATGCCTTACGTGGGTGATTTATTAAAATAAAAGAACGAAACCATGGAACTTATATTAAAAGAAGACGTTGAAAACCTAGGGTTTAAAGACGATTTGGTTAGCGTTAAAAATGGATACGGAAGAAACTTTCTAATTCCTCAAGGCTTGGCTGCAATGGCTACACCTTCAGCAAAGAAGGTTTTGGCTGAAAACTTAAAACAAAAAGCGCACAAGGAAAAGAAAGTGGTCAATGCTGCAAATAAAACTGCTGAAGCCCTGAAAACCTTAGAAGTTAAGATTGCTGCAAAAACTGGAGCTGGGGACAAACTGTTTGGCTCTGTAACTACGATTGACTTGGCAGCTGCCTTGGCAAAAGATGGTCACGAGATAGATAAAAAATTCATCAGTATCAATGGTGGAACTGTAAAACGAACAGGTACTGCGAATGCTCAAATTCGTTTGCACAGAGATGTGATTGTTGAATTTCCGTTTGAAGTTGTTGCTGAGAAGAAATAATTTTTTTAAAATACATATACATACCGTTCTCTGCGCAAGTCAAAGAGAACGGTTTTTTTATTCCTAGAATTTAAAAACAAAGTTTTGAAATATAGAAGACTTACCAAACAGCAATTAGAAGAACTTAAGCCAGAGTTTGTTAACTTTTTGGCTACACAATCTATTTCTGGTGAGGAGTGGAAAAGTTTGAAAGAAGAAAAACCAGCCGTTGCCGAAGATGAAGTTGATATTTTTAGTGATTTAGTATGGGAAGGAGTACTTACTAAAGTTAAGTACTTAGAAAATGTTTCTGCCCAGCATATGCATTTATTTCATTGTACAGAAAAAGAGATGAAGTTGATTTCAGTAAAAGTTATGAATCCGGAAATAGACTTAACTACGGCCATTGGTTTTGGTTGGTTCAAGAAAAACTGGCAATCTGATTTTGTTGAATATCTTACTGCAGCTAAAGCATATACCTCAGATCAAAATGTAGACAAATTTAATCTAATTGAACAAGGAGCTGTAATTACGAAAGGTGATTTATTCCAATGGTTCGAAACGATGATAAATGTAAAATAAGTATTGCATGCAATCTGCCAACTTGTATTGTCAAGCCCAGCTAAAGAATTATATTTGTTTTTAATACCGAAAATAGATCCTGAGCCCAGCCGAAGGAAGAACTAATAAAACAAATGGCACAAAAACCATCAATTCCAAAAGGTACCCGCGATTTTTCTCCATCGGAAGTTATTAAACGTAATTATATTTTTGATATCATCAAAAAACATTTTCAAACTTATGGCTTTCAACCCATTGAAACTCCGTCTTTTGAAAATTCAGACACTTTGTTGGGTAAATATGGAGATGAAGGAGATCGATTAATTTTTAAGATTTTGAATTCAGGAGACTTTATTAGCAAGGTTGATGATTTTACGTACAGTTCAAAAGATTCTTCTACAATTGTACCTATGATTTCTGAAAAGGCACTTCGGTATGATTTAACCGTGCCATTTGCTCGCTATGTAGTTCAGCACCAAAATGAAATTAATTTTCCGTTCAAACGTTACCAAATTCAACCGGTTTGGCGCGCCGACCGCCCTCAAAAGGGTCGTTTTAGAGAATTTTACCAATGTGATGCAGATGTGGTAGGTTCGAATTCACTTTTGCAAGAAATAGAATTCGTGCAATTATACGACGCTATTTTTTATGAATTGAAATTAGAAGGTGTCCATATCAAATTAAACAACCGAAAAATACTCGCAGGTATCGCAGAAGTTATTGGTGCTAAAAATAATTTAATCAATTTTACGGTTGCTTTAGATAAATTAGATAAGATTGGTTCAGAAGGTGTTAAAAAGGAAATGCTTGCTAAAGGTATTTCTGAAGCTGCTATTGAAAAAGCGAGTCCTTTATTTTTGCTTAAAGGAACTAATTCAAAACAACTTGATACGCTACAATATTTTCTATCATCTTCAGAGATAGGAACAAAAGGGGTAGATGAATTACGGTTTATTTTGGAGTTCATTGAAGAAATAGGTTTACAATCTGCCAGTCTTTCTATTGATGTTACCCTTGCGCGTGGGCTCAATTATTATACAGGAGCTATTTTTGAAGTTGCAGCACCTGAAGGTGTACAAATAGGTTCAATTGGAGGAGGAGGACGATATGATGATCTTACTGGAATCTTTGGCTTAAAAGATGTAAGTGGCGTAGGAATTTCTTTTGGTCTTGATCGCATCTATTTAGTGCTTGAAGAATTAAATCTTTTTCCTGAAGCCATAGATCAATCGCTGCAAGTACTTTGTGTAAACTTTGGAGAGAAAGAAGCTCTGGCTGCTATGAAATTAATAAACGTACTGCGTAAATCCGGAGTGAAAGCAGATGTGTATCCTTCAAACGCTAAAATGCAAAAGCAAATGAAATATGCAAACAATAGAAATGTACCTTATGTGATTTTATTGGGTGCTCAGGAAATAGAAAATAATTCATTTATAGTTAAAAATATGAAAGATGGGTCACAGCAAAACTATAGGCTGAATCAACCAGAAGAATTAATTAAACTACTAAAATGATTTTTTTATCGCTGTGAAAACATTCTGATAATACTTTAGATCATGTGGGACATACTTTTTTCGTTGATATGGATCAGAAGTTTCTGCGATTATCTTATCAATAGAAATTAATTTTAAATCGGCAATTTCACTTATTTGGTTCTGTAGTTTAGTTATGGGTAATTTCAATTCACATAAATAGGTATGATGAAACTCATGGTCAATTATATTAGGATGATGTTTTTGAATGGATTTAAAAACCCCAATTTTCTTAAGCTGTTTCATATGAATAGTAAGCCCTATCTCTTCTTTAATTTCTCGAAGCGCCGAAATCTCAATTGCTTCTCCAGCTGCAATGTGTCCGGCTACCGAAACATCCCATAATAAGGGAAAAATATCTTTATTACTTCCTCTTTGTTGTAGTAAAACCTTTCGATCTGAAGTATAAAACCAAATGTGTACCGTTTGATGAAACCATCCCTTTCTATGAGCTTCTGATTTCATAGCAGTTGTACCAGTCAATTCACCATTCGTATTTAAAATATCAATTATCTCATCCATAGCACCAAAAAAAACCTCCAAAAAAGGAGGTTTACAAATTAATCGAAATAACTGAAGGTTTCTCCAGTTTTAATATTTAAGAGTGTTTCGTAAATCAATCGAATTACGTTTTCTACGTCATCACGATGAACAGTTTCTACCGTGGTATGCATGTATCGCAAGGGCAATGAAATCAACGCAGATGCTACACCGCCATTGCTGTAAGCAAATGCATCAGTATCGGTACCTGTAGAACGAGATGCTGCCATTCTTTGAAAGGGAATTTTCTTCGCTTCGGCTGTTTCTATAATACGTTCGCGCAATTTATTTTGTACTGCTGGTGCATAAGAAATAACGGGCCCAGCACCAATTTCAGTATGGCCCTGAGTTTTCTTTTCTATCATCGGCGTTGTGGTATCATGGCATACATCAGTTACAATAGCAACATTTGGTTTGATGGTTTGCGTTATCATTTCAGCTCCACGAAGACCAATTTCTTCTTGTACTGCGTTGGTAATATATAGACCAAAAGGAAGCTTCTTTTTGTTTTCGTGCAATAACCGAGCTACCTCAGCGATCATAAAGCCCCCAGCGCGATTATCGATAGCGCGACATACAAATTTATCTTTGTTCAATATTTGAAATTCATCAGGATAGGTAATCACGCAACCTACATGCACGCCCATTTTTAAAACTTCTTCTTTGTCTTTTGCACCGATGTCAATAAAAATATTATCAAGCTTTGGTGGCTTTTCATTAGATTTATTTCTAGTATGTATTGCAGGCCAACCAAAAACTCCTTTTACATACCCTTTTTTTGTATGAATATTTACCCATTTTGAAGGTGCAATTTGATGATCGCTACCTCCATTTCGAATAACATATAACAATCCGTTATCTGATATGTAGTTAACATACCATGAGATTTCATCAGAATGTCCTTCAATGACTACCTTATATTTCGCATCAGGATTAATTACACCTACCGCAGAACCGTAGGTGTCTGTTATAAAAGTGTCCACATAGGGCTTAAGATATTCCATCCACAATTTTTGCCCTTCCCATTCATAACCTGTAGGTGCAGCATTGTTTAAATATTTTTCAAAAAAATCAAGCGATTTTTTGTTAAGAATCTTTTTATTAGCCATTTATATGTGTTTAGCTTACGAAGTTAGTAATATTCACAATTAATTAGTAATAAGCTTTTGTATTTATCGTTAATTTTGGCAAGGCTTTTGTCTATTATAGATGATTATGAGAATACAGATACTTTCAATTGTATGTTTTGCTTCAACATTTTTTTCTTGGTCTCAAGTTGCCGAACAAGCCTTAGATTCAATTACGGAAAAGATGATTATTGTAGAAGGCGATTCTATCATTCGAAGCTCAATAGATCTTGAAGAGGTATATTTATTTGGTAAGCTCAAATTTCCAGATTACAAATCGAAGTTGAAATATTATATTCTAAGGCGTAAAACCTTAAAAGTATACCCTTATGCAAAACTGGCTGCCGAGCGACTGGTTGAATTAAACGATAGTATTATCAAAATAAAAAGAAAATCAAAACGTAAAAAGTATACTAAAAAAATTCAAAAATATATTGAAGAAGAATTTTCTGAAGAACTGAAGAAGTTGACCCGTACAGAAGGGCAAATACTTGTAAAGCTAATTTATCGTCAAACAGGCACTACTGCTTTTAATTTGGTAAAAGAATTACGTAGCGGTTGGCGTGCTTTTTGGTACAGTACTACAGCGAAAATGTTTAAAATTAGCCTCAAAGAAGAGTTTGATCCAAAAGAAGTGCATGAAGATTATTTAATAGAAGATATTTTACAGAGAGCTTTTTCTGCAAATCGTCTTGATCGACAAAAATCAGTTCTTGATTATGATTATGCTACCTTAAATAATAAGTGGGGAAATGTTGACGAGAAAAAGGAAAAGTAGTCATCCATTACTTGTCATAAAAACAAAACTACTTTTGCCGCTTGTTTCGAGCAAATAGCGCATCCATAATTACCTTTATACTGTAAAAACCCATTGCAATAGCAGCTATGGCAATCAGGAAACCAATAATCGCAACTGGCCAAAAAAATGGGTGCTCTTCGTTCTTTATAGCTTGATGCAAAACTACTGGTGCCAAGAACATTAAGGCAACAGTAAAACCAATAAATTTGAAACCTTTTACTAACAATTTCTTATCGGTTTGCATACCATTTTTTTATATAACTGTTAAAAGTATGCATTTAAACGTATATTTAAAACAATTAAATAGTGCAAAATAGTTATGAGAATTTTATTAGTTCCTGATAAATTCAAAGGTTCTTTAACTGCTGAGGCGGTTATTAGTGCTGTTTCTAAAGGGGTTAAGAAGAGTATGCCAAAAGCTGAAATACATACTATTTTAGCGTCTGATGGTGGAGATGGTTTTCTAGATTCAATAAAAAAATATTCCGATAATAAGGTACTACAAGTAGAAACTGTCAATCCTCTAGGGCTTGAAATAAAGGCTGATTACCTTTTTAATCTGGAAGAAAAGTCGGCATTCATTGAACTTGCGAAGGCTTCTGGTTTAGAACTGTTGAAAGAAAAAGAACGAAATGCAATGGAATCCTCCACCTACGGAACTGGTTTACTAATTAAAGATGCTATCTTGAACGGTTGTACTTCAATTTATATAGGATTAGGAGGGAGCGCGACTAATGATGCTGGCCTTGGTATAGCTGAAGCTCTAGGTTTTTACTTTTTAGATAGCGAGGGTAATCAATTAAGCGCCACAGGAAGTAGTCTTTCAAAAGTAAGCTCTATTCATAAAAAAAGTAATAGTATTTCTCTTCATGGTATTTCTTTTTTTGCAGTCAATGATGTTGATAATACACTTTTCGGACCTAAAGGGTCAGCATACACTTACGCAAAGCAAAAAGGTGCAAATGCGGAAGAAATTAGAACTTTAGATTGTGGCTTAAAGGATTTTGCAGATGTAGTAAAAATGCAAACTGGAAAGGATATGGCAGAATTGCCCGGTTCTGGAGCTGCAGGAGGAACCGCTTATGGGCTAAAAGTATTTTTTGATGCTGAGTTTGTTTCAGGTATCGATTTTGTTTTAGGTATTTCAAAAGCAAATGAATTGTTGAACCAATACAAATTTGACTATATCATAACTGGAGAAGGAAAATTTGATGCTCAAACCTTATATGGTAAACTTATAAAGGGAGTTATTGAATTAGGAGAAAAACACCAAGTAACCGTACTTGCGGTATGTGGACAAATAGATTTAGATCAGCATGCAATCGAAAAGATGGGGCATTTAAAGATTGTTGAGATTAAAGATCCTTCAAAATCACTCGAATATACCATGAAAAATGCCGGAATGCTCATTGAAAAATCTATCGAATTGTTTTTCAAAAAAAAATAATCATTCTATGACAATGGTTTCTGTAAAGGTCTGACATACTGCAAAGTAACCCAGAGCAAAATTATCAATATCTTCAACGTTATCAAAAGAATTGACATTGTCAATATTGGTCACATTGATTAAATTACCACGTACCGTAGCAGATGGTGTTTGAAAAGGTCCTTGATCTCCGCCAGATTGAACAATTAATTGGTTCATGTAGTTAAAAAAAGGTTCATCAACCCCCAATAGACTGATACTTATTTCTTCGCCAACCGCTACATTTTCATCATAGAAATAAGAAAATTTGAATGATTGACCATTATAAAATTCATCTTCAGTTACCAAATAGTCACCAAAATCTAAATCTACCAAATAAAAATCTGTTCTGTCAATATCGTCGGTAAATGAAACTTCAACTTCTGTTTCATTTCCTGTAAACAGCGTTTCATCGCCTTGTTCTAGTGCTATTATTGGAGCTGAAGGTACATATTGCGTTTGTGCCAAATATCGCTGGCCATCGTGTTCAATTGCAAGTTGTAAGGCTCCTTCGGTAAAAAATAGGGTTCCTTTAGTTGCTTCATAAATTCCCGGGCTTACTTGTGAAAATTGTAATGCTTGAGAATCTAAAGCAGAACTAGGAACATAGTCGGGGTTTATTATTGAAATACTTGAAAGCTCCGCTGGTGTTAGATTATTAAAGAATGAGCTAGTCAAATTGGCCTTTATTTGAACCGTGGTTGTTGATTGGCTTGCGTCAAGTCTTACAAGGGCATCAATTGATAACCGAGGGGGTGTCTGCGGTACATCAATCTCAACAACATCTTCGCAAGACCAAAAAATCAAAATAGAAAATAGAACTACCAATAGATTTTTAAATTTGTACATATTCATTTAATCTGCTTTTATTTACTCAATTGTAATGCTACTTTTGAATTCTTGAACTACCGCAAAATAACCTAAGGGAAAATCATTTGGTCTTTCAACATTGTCAAAAATATCAATATTATCAAGGCCAGTTATATCAAAAATGTTACCTCTTACCGTTGCGACCGGGGTTTGAAAAGGGCCTTGCGGCGCAGTACTTTGTTCAATTAACTGACCCATATAATTAAAGTAGGTTTGGTCTACTCCAAGTATGCTAATGTCAATTTTTTTTCCTAATTCAAAAGTTTGATCATAAAAATAAGAGAACTCATATGCTTGACCTTGATAAAAAGTATCATCTGTAATTAAGTATTCGTCAAAATCAAAATCGAAAAGGTAGTAATTATCTTCTTCTGGGTTGTCTATAAAACGAACCACGACTTCTTGTTCATCTTCTGTGAATAGTGTATTATCTCCTTGGAGAATATTTTCAATGGGTACGGCAGCCACATATTTAGTCTCTGCAAAATATTTTTTCCCTTGATGATTAATTACTAATCTAAAAATAACGTTCTCTGCTAGAATTGACGTATAGGTAAGGTTACCTTCGCAACAAGGGTCAGGAAGATAAATTCCTGATCCTTGTTCGATTTCAATTAATGTTTTAACCGCAGGTCTTGAAAAACCATTTTCATCAAGTACTTCTACCAGAACAACGACACTTTCTAAAGCTGTAGCTGGTGTTTCTTCAAAGAAATTATTTGTTGTCGTCACCTTAACTTTAAAAGGAATTAGTTCATTGTTGACGTCTATACGAGTTAAAGCATCAACGATAAGCCTTGACTCACCGGTTGGAACATCTACTTCTATTACATCTTCACATGAAGTATTGAATAAAAAAAGTAAGATTAAAAATGCTACAGGTTTCATTCACCTAGAATTTAAAATTATAAGTAACAGCGGGTACGATACCAAAAATAGATGTGCGCACAGCTTCATTTGCTCCAGTATCTACATTTCTTCGAAAGTTAATAGAGGCTGCATTTCTTCTCGAATAGATATTATAAACACTAAATACCCATTCACTTTGTAGTTTTCTATTTTTATTTTTTCTTGGTGTCATTGTGGCAGAAATGTCGACCCTATGATAATCAGGTAATCGTTCTTGATTTCTCAACCCGTAATAGGGAACTGTTAATCCTTGAAATTCGAATTGACCTACCGGATAATTTGTTGGTTGCCCAGTTTGATACACAAAATTTGAATTAAAACTCCATTTATCACTCGCATCGTAGCTAGCAAACAATGAAATATCATGTGTTTTATCATAAGGTGTATTGTACCACTCTCCAAAATTGATACCCGTTTCAAGGTTAGATCGTCCGTTATCTATATTTGAGACTCTACCAGGCGTACGTTGCTCCGATTTAGATAGCGTGTAGGCGAGCCATCCTTGAAATTTACCTGTATTCTTACGTAGCAAAAACTCTAAACCATAAGCTCTTGCTTGTCCATTTAGAATAACAGTTTCGATGGCATCATTTGCAATTAGATTGGCGCCATCGATATAATCTATTCTATTTTGAATTTCTTTATAGAAAACTTCGGTTTCTAGAGCGTAGTCTCCATCTTTTATATTTTTGAAATACCCTAAAGCATATTGATCGAGCAATTGTGGTTTTGTAAATGGGCCACTAGGTGTCCAGACATCAAGTGGAGTAGGGGAACTTGTATTCGATAACAAATGTAAGTACTGTGCTAATCTAGTATAGCTTGCTTTTACAGCGTTATTATCATTGAAGGTATACGAAAGCGAAGCGCGCGGTTCAAAATTATTAAAGGTAGCTAAGTTGCCACCACCTGTTGTATTTACCGTTTCTAGAGGTTCTGCCTCTTGATACACTAATAAAAATGGATCAAATACTACGGGATTATTATTCTCATATACATTTAACGCATCTTGACCCAAGCGAATAAAATTACTAAAACGAATACCATAACCTAGGCTCAGGTTTTCAGTAATATCATGCTCAACATCAATATATGCAGCAAACTCATTAGCATATTTTTTGGTAAGCTGATCTTCAATAATACCCGATTCAGCATTACTCGGGGCTATTTTACCGGGGTTGAAACTGTAATAGATATTATTTAAACCGTAATTGATTTGTAGTTTATCATTTAAATAATGCTTTAAATCATACTTGATGTTGAAATTCTGAATACCAGAATTCCAATCAAAACCAACAAAATCAAGTTTCAATCCGTAATAGTAGTCTGAATAAATCAATGATAAGTTTGAAAAAAGTTTATCAGAGAATAGATGATTCCATCTAAAGTTACCAACGGAATTACCATAGGTATTTACGAAGCTTTCATTGATTCCGAAGACGTCTCTACCGAAATAACCAGATAGGTAAATACTATTATTTTCGTTTATATTATAATTTAATTTGGTGTTTAAGTCATAGAAATAGGCCGTATTATCTTGATCAAATAAGGGTAAAAATAAGTGGGCATAAGAACCCCTTCCTCCAACAAGAAAAGCAGCTTTATCCTTTATAATGGGCCCTTCTACAAGCAAACGACTAGCAACAAGACCAATACCACCATTTACTTTTATTTCTTTACTATTGCCTTCTTTTTGAAAAATATCAAGTACAGAGGAGACACGTCCTCCATAACGCGCAGGAATTCCGCCTTTATATAACTTGATGTCCTTTATTGCGTCAGGATTAAAAACTGAGAAAAATCCGAATAGGTGTGAGGAATTAAAAATAATAGCTTCATCTAAAAGAATTAGGTTTTGATCAACGGCACCTCCTCTAACATTGAAACCTGAAGCCCCTTCTCCTGCATTGGTAACCCCTGGCAAAAGTAAAATTGATTTAATAACGTCTGCCTCTCCGAGAATTACAGGAATTTTCTTTATCGTTTCTACAGACATACTATTAACGCTCATTTGCGGTGTTCGAATATCTAATTTTTCTACATCTTCTGTTACAACTACTTCTTCTAATTGTTCGGCTTCTTCTGTCAACTGAAAGTTGATTTTCTGATCATCGGTTAGTGCTATTTTTTGATTTATCGTTTTAAAGCCTAAGTAGCTGACTTGAAGCTCATAGTCTCCTTCGGGAAGTGTCAACGAATAAAACCCATATTCATTCGTAGTTACACCAGTTCTAAGCTCAGGAACTGCAATTGTAACTCCTATTAAGGTTTCATTACTAGAAGCTTCAGAAATAGAACCACTTAAGGTGAATTTTTGTTGACCAAAACTATAAAAAGAAAAACAAAGTATTAGAATTGTAAGCGGAAAGACACGGTAATTCATCAAGCATTTTTTTATAAAAATAAGAAAAATTACTGCTGATGTAACTGTAAATATAAGTTAAAACACCAAGACCTTTGCTTCATAAAGCAAAGGTCTTGGCATTCTTGAGACATTCTTATTAAAGAAGTTCTAAAATTGAATTTAAAGTAGCGCTTGGCCGCATTGCTTTTCTCACCATTCCTGCATCAGGAATGTAATACCCACCGATATCTTGAGCATTACCTTGCGCATCATTTAGTTCAGTTATTATTTTTGTTTCTTGACTGGTCATAGCTTCTGAGACTTTAGCAAACAATGCTTTTAATTCAATATCCTGGTCTTGATTTGCTAGTGCTTCGGCCCAATACATAGCCAAATAAAAGTGACTTCCTCTTGTGTCAAGTTCCTTTACCATACGGGATGGAGATCTATTGTTGTCTAAAAATTTTTCAGTCGCATCATCAAGCGTACTTCCTAAAATTTTTGCTTTTTTATTATCATGTTTCTCACCAAAAAATTCTAAAGAAACTCCTAAAGCTAAAAACTCTCCTAGCGAATCCCATCTTAAGTGGCCTTCTTCCATAAATTGTTCAACGTGTTTCGGAGCTGAACCGCCTGCGCCTGTTTCAAATAAGCCACCGCCATTCATTAAAGGAACAATTGATAGCATTTTAGCACTTGTACCTACTTCTAAAATTGGAAAGAGATCAGTCAAATAATCACGAAGAACATTTCCAGAAACCGAAATCGTATCTTTTCCATCTTTAATGCGAATTAAGGTAAATTCGGTTGCTTTAATTGGTGATAAAATTCGAATATCCAGATTTGACGTATCGTGATCAGTAAGATAAACATTCACTTTTTTGATAAGTTCTGCATCATGAGATCTATTTTCATCCAACCAAAAAACAGCTGGTGTTTTTGAAGCTCTTGCTCGTGAAACCGCTAGTTTGACCCAATCTTTGATAGGTGCATCCTTTACTTGACACATTCTCCAAATATCACCTTCTTCAACGGAGTGTTCAATTAGCGTTGCGCCAGTAGCATCAACAACGCGTACTTTTCCATTAGATGGTATTTCGAAAGTTTTATCATGCGAGCCGTATTCTTCTGCTTTTTGTGCCATTAAGCCAACATTGGGAACGGTACCCATGGTTGTTGGATCAAAAGCCCCGTGTTCTTTACAAAAATCAATAGTTGCGGTATAAATTCCAGCGTAACTACTATCAGGAATTACAGCCTTAGTATCTTGTGGTTTTCCTTCAGCGTTCCACATTTGACCAGAATTACGAATCATGGCTGGCATTGATGCATCTATTATGATATCACTAGGCACATGCAGATTAGTGATTCCTTTATCAGAATTTACCATTGCTAAACCAGGACCGTTGCTCATCGCATACTCTATATCGGCTTCAATCGCTGCTTTTTTGTCAGCTGGTAATTCTTTGAGTTTACGCAACAAATTTTCTAATCCGTTGTTTGATTTAATCCCAATCGATTTAAAAGTGTCACTATGTTTTGCAAAAACCTCTTCGAAAAAAGCTTCTAACGCATGACCAAAAATGATTGGATCTGAAACCTTCATCATGGTAGCTTTCATATGCAGAGAAAATAGCACGCCTTGTTCTTTCGCTTCGGCTACTTGTTTTTTCAAAAACGCGACCAAGGCCTTTTTGCTCATAACAGTAGCATCAATAATTTCTCCATCTAAAAGAGCTATTTTTTCTTTGAGTACTTTTATAGTACTGTCTTTTTGAACCAATTCGATTTTAACTTCGGTTGCTTTTGAAATGGTAATTGATTTTTCATTGGCTTGAAAGTCACCCGCTCCCATGGTTGCAACGTGTGTTTTTGAATCAGCGCTCCATGCCCCCATACTATGAGGGTTCTTTTTAGCATAGTTTTTAATGGCTTTGGGAGCTCTGCGGTCTGAGTTGCCTTCTCTTAAAACTGGGTTGACTGCGCTACCTTTTATTTTATCGTAACGTGATTTTATATCTTTTTCGACATCGCTTTTTTGCGCATCTGGGTAATCTGGTACCGCATATCCTTTTTGCTGTAATTCAGCTATCGCTTCTTTCAATTGCGGAACAGAAGCGCTAATATTTGGTAATTTAATCATATTAGCTTCTGAATTTTTTGCCATCTTACCCAATTCTTCCAAATCATTAGGTAAATGTTGTTCAACAGAGAGAAAATCTGGAAAAGTTGAAATTATACGAGCTGCTAAGGATATATCTTTTGTTTCTATAGTAATACCAGAAGTATTTGTAAAAGCTTTTACAATTGGTAAAAAAGATTGGGTCGCTAAAGCAGGTGCTTCGTCAGTTTTGGTATATAAAATCTTTGGCATTTGTTGAAGTTGATTTAATTTAAAGCGCTGCAAATATACAATTTTATGCACTCCGAAAGGACTAGAATAATCTCAAATTGAAGACTTGTTGATTGAATGATATTAAATTCACTTGAAAGTTATAAAGTGATTTGATGAATGTAAATTAACCATTATATCGCTTTTTTCATTTAATCAATACTTGCGTAATTGCACGACATATTGTAAAATAACAAAACCCATATCATTGTACAAGTACATTGATATGGGTTTTTAGAAGAAGCTTACAAACTTGTTGTTTCATCCGAAGATAAAACTGCAACCATTGATTGCATTTGCGTAACTTTTTCAACGTTCGAAATGAATTACAATTATTAAGTATTAAACCAAGTAATTGTACTTTAAATTTCTTCTAATAGTCTTAATGTTTTTTACTAAATTCTTACCGAAGTATTATTTTAGTTAAATCATCCATATATTTTCAAAGGCGACAGCCCTTTAAAATATAATCGTTTATTCAAAAATTCAAAAGCAATAGCTTCACTTGTGAATCTCTTCATGCACTAAACCAAAATATAAAGAACGTAAACTTTATAAAGGTTTTTCATCCATATCATCCTAGATATTTTTTTCTAACCTTGGACTGAATATACGATAAACAAAATGTGTAACCAAAAAAACTAAAGAACTAATAATGAACATATTATGAACACGAATTATTAACAATTGTTCATAAAGAAACCCATCTTTTAGAATTTGAAAAGATGGGTTTGTTTTTTTAAAGGAAACCTTCGATTATTTACGGATCTCTTTAATTCTTGCTTTCTTACCAGTAAGACCTCTGAAATAGTAAATTCGTGATCTACGTACTTTACCTTTTTTGTTCACTTCAACTTTTTGGAGTGCCGGCATATTTACAGGAAATATACGTTCAACACCTACAGTACCTGACATTTTACGAATGGTAAATGTTTCAGTTGCTCCAGAACCTCTTCGTTGTATCACAACACCTTTGAAGAACTGTGTACGTTTTTTTTCACCTTCTTTAATTTCATAGTAAACGGTTATAGTGTCACCTGCTGAGAATTTTGGAAATTCTTTTTTAGCGACAAATTCGTTTTCAACAAATTGGATTAATGCTTCCATTTTATATTATTGACTTTGAAGTTTATACCAACATTCACGATTTTCGTCAGAGGTTGATTTAACAGATTGCAAAAATAGTGAATAATTGATAAGTAACAAGAAGAAATTTAAATTTTTGTACGGAGTAATTAATACAGCATTTACCAAGGGTTTTTCACTCTAAAAGGTCAGGTCGTAATTTCGCTGTACGCTTATGAGCTTCATTTTCACGCCATTCTTCAATCTTTGGAAAATTGCCGCTAAGCAAAATTTCTGGCACTTTTTGACCTTTATAATCTGCAGGCCTAGTGTAGATAGGTGGTGCTAACAAATTGTCTTGAAAAGTATCAGTCAATGCAGAGGTTTCGTTATTTAATACTCCAGGAATTAAACGTATTACTGCATCACAAACAATAGCAGCGCCTAATTCTCCGCCAGATAACACATAATCTCCAACTGATATTTCTTGGGTGATAAACATATCGCGTACTCTTTGGTCAACACCTTTGTAATGACCGCAAAGTATAATTAGATTTTTTTGAAGTGAAATTCGGTTTGCCATTTTTTGATTTAGGGTTTGGCCATCTGGAGACATATATATGATTTCATCATAATCGCGTTGCGCTTTTAATGATGAAATACACTTGTCAATGGGTTCAATCATTAAAACCATTCCGGCACCACCACCAAACTGATAATCATCAACTTGATTATAACTTTTTTCGGTATAATCTCTTAAATTATGAAAATGAACTTGTACTAAGCCTTTTTCAATTGCTCTTTTAAGGATGGATGCTTCAAAAGGACTTTTTAGCAATTCTGGAAGAACAGTAATAATATCGATTCTCATTGAAACTTAATTTTCTATATCAATTGGCTGTCCAAAAGTAATGAAAACAGTCCGTTTCTTTTTTCCAACCAAGTCTTTCATACAAGTGTTGAGCGGGATTATCAATTGCAGTTTCTAGTGCCAATCCTTTAAAACCTTTTTTGAAGCAGTATTCTTTTGCTCTTGATAACAATTGCTCACCTATTTTTTGCTTACGAAAATCGGTGTGTACGTACAAATCATTTAAGATAAATATAGGTTTCAAAGATACAGTTGAAAAAGAATTGTAAAGTTGTACAAATCCTATTGCAACATTATTCTCTAATGCTAAGAAAATGGTTGATTCATTTTTTATCATTCGTTGTTCAAGAAAATCTTCAGCAGCGGTAATATTTGAAATCTGTTTGTAAAAAACACGATATTGGTCGAGTAGTGGAGCAATTATTGAAATATGACTTGAATTTGCTTTTATAATTTTCATTGATGTTTAGAGCAAAAAAAAACTCCTATTGGAGTTTTTTAAATTATTTTGACTTTCTATATTTATTTATTTCATCTTGTAGTTGCCTGCTAATTTTCTGCTCTCGCTCCAAAGCTCTTCTTCTATGGTCTTCATATTCTTCTTCTACTTCAGATAATGATGTTTTAGCTTCTTGGGTTAAAATGTTACTTCTTCTGAACTTATACATAAAAAGAAGCATAAGACCCAGCAAACCGGCAATGATCGACCATAAAATGGTGTTGTAGGTTATTTTAGATACTAAAATCCCAAGAAATGACATGCTATCCTTTTCTTCGGTAACCCCAGCTAGATTATTAGTTGTTTCCTCTAACTTTTTATTTAGTGAAGAGATAGAAGACTCATGACCAGAAATAGTGGTTTTTAATTGTACCGTATTGTCTTTTATTCCTTTTAAGCTATCTAAAACATTCTGCCGAAGTTTATCTAATGAAATAGAACGTACCACTTCATATTTTTTGCCATCAGCACGATAATTACCTGATTTTTTGAAAATAAACTCGAACTGACTGTCTATTGAACCTTTATCTAGTGATAATTCTTCTTGAACTTCTGGGGTTTCTTGAGCAGATAATGTGCCAATAAAAAATGAAAATAGTACTACAAAAAGTATTCTTAAGCCGTTCATATGCGGAAGTCTTGAGGTTAAAAATGATTTAGAGGGGACTAAAGTAATTCAATATTCTCAATTAAGAAAAAAAATTGTTATTACGAGTCTTAAATATAGTCAAAACACGATAAAATTAACAGCTTTTTTAAGTATTAGTAATACGTAAACCTTCTAACCTTTGCAATGTATTTTGCTAAACGAATGACTTGGTGTGAATACCCATTCTCGTTATCGTACCATATATAAAGTATAATATTCTTGCCATTTTTGGTAACGATTGTTGCTTTACTATCATAAATTGATGGAGCTGAAGTGCCTACGATATCAGAAGAGACCATTTCTTTGCTTAAGGAGTATTTTATTTGTTCTACCAAATCGCCTTCAAGTGCGTATTTTTTCAAAATGGTATTTATACCAGCTAAAGACGTTTTACTTTCAATTTCCAAATTAAGAATAGCTAAAGAACCATTTGGTACGGGCACGCGAATAGCATTTGAAGTAAGTTTACCTTTTAAGGCAGGTAGTGCTTTGGCAACTGCTTGACCTGCTCCTGTTTCAGTAATTACCATGTTGAGCGCCGCCGCTCTTCCTCTTCTATATTTGCCATGCATATTGTCAACTAAATTCTGATCATTGGTGTACGCATGTATGGTTTCAAGATGACCTTTAATTATGCCCAATGAATCATCAACAACTTTTAAAATAGGAGTAATGGCATTGGTGGTACACGATGCTGCAGAAAATATTTTTGTAGTATCGGGATCATATTCTTTCTGATTCACACCATGAACAATATTAGGTACCTCCTTACCAGGGGCGGTTAATAAAACTCGAGAAGCGCCTTTTGATTTTAAGTGACGACTCAATTCTTTTTTATTTCGAAATGCACCTGTATTGTCAATTACGAGCGCATCTGAAATTCCGTACTTGGTATAATCAATGTCTTCAGGTTTTGCCGCATTAATTACATGTACTGTAGTACCATTAATGATCAAAGCGTTTTTAGTGTTATCAATGGCAACGGTACCCATAAATTTTCCGTGAACAGAGTCAATTTGCAGTAGGTTAGCTCTTTTCTCTAAAATTTCGGCATTGCTTTCACCACGGGTAACAATTGCGCGTAATCTCAATTGATTTCCTTTTCCAGTTTTCGCCATTAATTCCCTAGCTAACAACCTGCCTATTCTGCCAAAACCATAAAGCACGACATCTTTAGGCTGAATTTCCGAAGAATCATTTGCTCCTTTTAATTTTGAAATTACAAAAGCTTTTACATCATTAAAATTGTTGTCATCAGCATGATATTCATAGGTGAGTTTCCCAATATCTAACTTTGAAGGGGGCAGTTTGATAGAACTAATTGCTCTTAAAATTTCAACGGAATCAAATATGGATATTGGCTTTTGTACAAATTCGCCAGCGTATTCATGCAAATGAATAATATCACTAACATTTCTGTCAATAATTTGATTTTTAAAGAGAACAATCTCTATTGATTTATCATACCAAAGATCACTAATGATTTTTATGAATTCGGTGGTAGCTTTTCTTCTATCAGCTTGAAAGGCTAATGCTTTTTCGTATAATTTCATCTTTGCCATGTAGTAGCTTGTGAACGGTTTAAATTTTTACAAAAATATAAATTTAAACCTGTTTAGTTTGAGTATTCGTAAAAAAAACACCCTTAGAAGGGTGTTTTTTATGAATATCATATAAACTGCGGAATGCTATTGAAATATAAGTCGTTCTTTTTCACCTTTTTCATTAATCATGGTAATACTTGTCTTACCGTATTTCGAAATTTGATTAAAAAGATCTTTCGCATCTTCAATATTGTTAATTTCTTGGTCATCTAAAGAAAGTAAAACTTTGCCATCTAATCCATAACCTCGATATAATTCTGGCACCCCAATTATTTTAACTCCTTTGTCTGTATTGAATTTTTCACGATCCTTATCTGTTAAATTTTGAATTTCTAATCCAAGTTGAGGAATATTTAAAGATTGTCGTTTTTTAAGAATCACAGGTACACTAATTTCTTTTCCGTTTCTTTCTAAAGTCACTTGCACCTTGTCTTTTGGGCGTTTCGTTTTTAAATATCCGTTTAGCTCAGCAAATTTTCGAACTTTAATATTATCTACTTTTTTAATGATATCACCTTCTTGAATTTCAGCATCATCTGCACCTGAACCTTGCACAATATCTGAAACATAAACACCATCAATTTCGTTGAAACCTTGTTCGATTGCATATGGTGTATTCATTTTTGGTGATTTTATACCAAGACTACCTTTTTGAATAGAACCATACTCCATAATGTCTTCAACAACTTTTTGAGCGATATTACTCGGTACCGCAAAAGAATACCCAACGTAAGAACCTGTTTGTGAAGAAATTGCAGTATTAATCCCCACTAAATCTCCATTTGTATTTACCAGAGCACCACCGCTATTTCCTGGATTCACGGCAGCATCTGTTTGAATAAAAGACTGATCTTTTCCTAAATTCCTAGCTTTTGCACTAACAATACCAGCAGTTACTGTTGATGTTAGGTTAAACGGATTACCCACCGCTAATACCCATTCGCCAATTTTGGTGTTATCTGAATCTCCAAAAGCTAAATAGGGTAATTTTCGCTCTGCGTCAATTTTTATTAAAGCGATATCTGAATTCGAATCAGAACCTATCAATTCCGCATCATACGTTTTATTGTTATTTAATGTAACCTGTAATTTGTTTGATTTAGCGATTACATGATTATTGGTTACAATATGACCATCTGGCGAAATAATAACACCAGAGCCTGAACCTACTTGTGCTCTTTGTCTGCCGCTATCAGATCCATAGATAAAATCCCACGGACTTCTAGAACTGTTGGATGTAGTAACACTTTTGATGTGAACAACGGCATTAACGGTGTTCTCGGCCGCAACGGTAAAATCAACATCGTTTATACCTGACCCTTTTGCAGATGTTGGTGCTAAACTCGTATTAAAGACTTTGGCTTGGTCAGAAGATTCGATGATGTTGTACTTTGAACCTTCGAAAAATAATTTATAAGCTCCTAAAGTTATTGCCCCTGCAAATATGGCTACTAATAATAAACTTCCGATTTTTTTCATGCTTCAGTAGAATGTTTATGGTTATAGTTCAAAATTAAATGTTTTATTGAAGTTATAATCCTGTTTTAACGACTTTTTAACTGCCAAAATTTCCTTAATAAATGTTATATCTTTACGCTAGAAATTGGTCTCATGACACTCACATTTTACAAATATCAAGGTACTGGCAATGATTTTGTTATTATCGATAATAGAAAACTATTTTTCGATAAAGAAGATACAAAATTTGTGGCCTCACTCTGTAATCGAAAGTTTGGTATTGGTGCCGACGGACTAATTTTGTTAGAAAAAGATGCACTTGTTGATTTTAAAATGGTTTACTACAATGCAGACGGAAATCAAAGTACGATGTGTGGTAATGGCGGTAGATGCTTGGTTTCATTCGCTAAACAATTAGATGTTATTGACAAAGAAGCAACTTTTAAAGCTATTGATGGGGTGCACAAAGCGACTTTAGAAAAAGACATTGTAAGTCTTCAAATGACAGATGTTTCTGAAGTTAAACAAAAGCCCAATGCTATTTTTTTAGATACAGGTTCACCGCATCATGTGCAATTGGTGAAAAATTTAAAAGATTTTGATGTTGCCAAAGAAGGGGCGAAAATTCGATATGGACTTTATGGCGCCTCAGGAAGCAATATTAATTTTGTAGAACAAGAAAGTGAAGATACCTTTGCAGTTAGAACCTATGAGCGTGGCGTAGAAGATGAAACACTTTCATGTGGTACAGGCGTTACTGCTGCTGCAATTGCTATGCATAGTTTAGGGAAAACCAATCATAAAACGATTGTTATTAAAACTGAAGGTGGTGAATTAAATGTTCATTTTGAAAAAAAAGAAAGCTACAACAACATTTATTTGACTGGTCCCACAAAATTTGTTTTTAAAGGAGAAATTTCATGTTGAATTTAAGAGGAGATCAAATTTACTTAAGAGCTTTAGAACCAAGCGACATTGATTTTTTATATACCCTTGAGAATACTACCTCCTTATGGGAAATTAGCGGAACAACCACCCCATACTCGAAACATGTGCTTCAACTTTATTTAGAAAATGCGCATCGCGATATATTTGAAGTTAAACAATTGCGCTTATGTATTTGCAATAAGACTGATATGGTCTTAGGACTCATTGATTTATTTGATTTTGACCCTAAAAATCGAAGAGCAGGTATGGGTATTGTGATTTTGAGTGCAGATGAACATAATAAAGGTATAGGGTATGAGGCTATTACTATTCTTAGCGATTATGCTTTTACTACTTTAGGTTTAAAACAATTGTATGCTAATGTTATTGAAGATAATTTAGCAAGTTTACATCTATTTGAAAAACTTGGTTTCATAAAGGTTGGAACAAAAAAAGATTGGATTTTTACCAATGGATCTTTTAAAAATGAAATTTTATTACAAAAAATAGCTTCGTAATGTATATCAAGAAAATTTTACTAATACTTGTTTTAATTGGTCTCGTTGTTGGAGGTATTTTCGCATTCAATGTTTACGGTGCTATTTTTAGTCCAAATACTGCTTTTAATAATGATGAAGCTACACTCTTTATTCGTTCTTCAGATACTTTCGATGATGTCAAAGAAGCTTTAGACCCTTTGTTAGATGATGTTGAAGCTTTTATTCAGATAGCAAATAAAAAGGGATATTCATCGAACGTAAAAGGCGGAAAGTATATTATTAAGCAGGGAATGAACAATAATGATATTGTTAATACCCTAAGAAGCAATAATATTCCTGTAAAAGTTGCTTTTAACAATCAAGAAAGACTTGCAGATTTAGCGGGTAGAATATCTACTCAAATTGAACCAGACAGCCTAACCATATTAAATGCATTTCAAGATGCTGAATTTTTAAAAACCAATGATTTTAATCGCGATACTCAATTGGCTATGTATATACCGAATAGCTATGAGTTTTTTTGGAACACTTCGGCAGAGAAATTTAGAGATCGTATGCTTAAAGAATATCAGCGTTTTTGGAATACTGATAGAAAAGCAAAGGCAAAAGCCTTAAACCTCGAGCCTACAGAAGTAGTTTCTTTAGCAGCTATTGTTCACAAAGAGACTGCGAAGATCGATGAAAGACCGCGTGTTGCCGGATTGTATTTGAATCGCATTCGAAAACGAATGTTATTGCAAGCTGACCCCACCGTAATCTATGCCTTAAAAAAACACCAAAATAATTTTAACTTAGTCATCAAAAGAGTGCTTTACAAAGATTTAGAGATTGATTCACCATATAATACCTATAAATATGCTGGTATACCACCTGGACCGATAACTATGCCAGATATATCAGCTATTGATGCTGTTTTGAATGAAGAAAAGCATGAATACATTTATATGGTAGCGAACGTAGAGAATTTTGGATACCATAAATTTGCTCGAACCGCAGCACAACATAATCAAAATAAAGTACAATACATCCGTTGGATAAACGCTCAAAAAATTAGTCGATAAGTCACTTATCGCCATTTTTTGACTTGTTAACTAAAATTGTACAATTTTAACAAAGTATTTTCAATTCCTTATCAAAACGCTTATATCTTTGTCATGTTAAATTCAAGCAAGTGCTAGTTATGCAATAAGTCTTGAGAAAGCAAACGTATGAGAAAGAGGATAAGTTTTACGAATCCCCTAATCATTACTTTAATTTTACTGAGTTTCGGATTCGTTTCTAAACGCGTAGAAGTGCCTGAAGCCCTTAAAGTTGTTAAGCCTGCAGAGGTTTTGTTTCCCCAGAGTAGCGATTTTTATAGCGCCAATATTGAGCCTCCTTTTTTAGGACGCTCCTATATAGGTTTTAAGGAAGCTTTGGCTTTTAAAGAATCATCTGGCGATTACTGTACTATAAATACCCTTGGTTATTTGGGTAAATATCAGTTCGGCATGGGTACTTTAGAATTGATGGGTGTCTATGATGCTAGTTGTTTTTTAAATAACCCAGCATTGCAAGAAAAGGTATTTCAAACAAATATCGCCCGTAACAAATGGATTCTCAGAAGAGATATTAAAAAATTTGACGGTAAGCGGATCAAAGGAACTAAAGTTACAGAATCTGGAATGTTGGCTGCTGCTCATTTGGCTGGCGCTGGCAATGTGAAAAAATATTTGCGATCATATGGTCGCTATGATGTAAAAGACTCTTACGGAACGACCATAACAAAATATATTAGAAAATTTTCTGGTTATGATGTGTCAAAAGTTTCTCCTAAGCGAAATGCAAAAATTTAAAAGTACTATGTATATATGAAGATGGTAGGCCTCAGCGGAAACGTTGAGGCTTATTTTTTATAGGATTCAAATCAAAAAAAAGTTTTCAATCAAAAACGATTGCACGAGCAGTTAAATTTTCACCCTTGAATAATAAATATGGAAGGTCTTTTATGAAGATCAACTGGCGTTTTTTTCCAATCAGCTATCGTTTTCGTGTAAATATATTCTGTAGTTAAAGTTATATCACAGGCAATGCATAATAAAGTTTGATTTGAAAGTGTTTTTAGCATTTCCGACAAAAGCTTGTCATTTCTATAAGGGGTTTCAATACAAATTTGTGACTGAAGTTCTGTAATAGAAACTTTTTCCATTTTTTTTATCGCCTTTTTACGATCAGCAGAATCAATGGGCAAATAACCTTTGAATGCAAAGCTTTGGCCGTTCATGCCACTAGCCATTAAAGCTAAAAAAATAGAAGATGGCCCTACTAGAGGTACAACTTGTATTCCTTTTTGATGAGCAATTTTAACTACATCTGCTCCTGGGTCAGCGATACCAGGACAACCCGCCTCAGAAAGAATACCAATATCATGTCCTTCAAAACATGGGTTTAAGTAGTCTGGTATTGCCTGTTCTTCGGTGTATTTATTTAAGATTTCGATTTGAAGTTTAGACTGTGATTTACCGGAACTAATTTTTTTTATCGATTTTCGGGCAGTTTTTTCGTTTTCAACAATATAATAATCAATATTCTCGATGGCTCTTTTAATTGAAATAGGCAAAACTTCTAAAGGTTCATTTTCACCTAGGGTAGTGGGTATCAAATAAAGCTTACCTATTTTTTTTGCTTGTTCGGCCATATATTATGTTGTTTTCAATTTCGTGGCTATAACTTCACACGCTGCATCAATGAGGTGATACACGTTTTCAAATCCTTGTTGATTATCATGATACGGGTCGGGTATTTCTTTGAAGTTTAAACTAACGTCATCTAACAAAAGTTTCACTTTACTTTGATCGCTGTTATTTCGTGATTTAGCAATTATATCAGCATAATTGCTTTTGTCCATCACATAAATACTATCAAAATGATCAAAATCAATAATTTCAAATTTACGGCAACGTTGATCAGAAATATCAATTCCATATTTTTTGGCTACCGCAATACTTCTTTTGTCAGGCTTGTTTCCAACATGATATCCTGCTGTTCCTGCAGAATCAACAAATACGAATTTATGATCTACTTTGTTTTTTAAAATACCTTCGGCTAAAGGTGACCTACAGATATTTCCTAGGCAGACCATTAAAACCTTTGTAACCATATTTAATTAGGAAAATTTCTTGGTAAGATCATCAATATATTTGCGAAATTGTTTGTCTGTTTCAGCCAAATTATCAACTGTTTTACAGGCATGTAAAACCGTAGCATGATCTCTTTTTCCAATTTGAGAACCAATACTTGCTAATGAGGCTTTTGTAAATTTCTTTGCAAAAAACATTGCTAATTGACGCGCTTGAACAATATGTCGCTTGCGAGTTTTCGATTGTAAAGTTGCTACATCCATTTCGAAATAGTCAGAAACTACTTTTTGAATATAATCAATAGAAACTTCTCGTTTGGTATTTTTTACGAACTTCTCAACAACTTGTTGCGCTAACTCAAGTGTTACTTCTTTTTTATTGAAAGAAGATTGGGCTATTAATGAAATGATAGCTCCTTCTAATTCTCGAATATTAGTTTTAATGTGTTTAGCTACATATTCAACAATATCATCTGGCATTTCTACACCGTCGCGATATAATTTATTTTTTAAAATAGATATTCTAGTTTCGTAATCAGGATTTTGCAACTCAGCGGAAAGACCCCATTTGAATCTTGACAATAGACGCTGCTCAATATCTTGCATATCTACAGGCGCCTTATCAGAAGTTAAAATAACTTGCTTACCGTTTTGATGTAAATGATTAAATATATGGAAGAACACATCTTGCGTTCCTGATTTTCCTGAAAGAAATTGAACATCATCAATTATTAAAACATCAATGAGTTGATAGAAATGAATAAAATCATTTCTTGTGTTCTTTTTAACAGATTCAATATATTGCTGCGTAAATTTTTCAGCGGAGATATAAAGCACAGTTCTTTCAGGATACTTGTCTTTAATCTCTACACCAATAGCATGTGCCAGGTGGGTTTTCCCTAAACCTACACCACCAAATACCAGTAGCGGATTAAAAGAGGTTCCACCAGGTTTATTGGCAACAGCCATACCTGCTGAACGCGCCAAGCGATTTGAATCTCCTTCAAGGAAATTATCAAAATTGTAATTCGGATTTAATTGAGATTCAATTTTTATATTTCGAATTCCCGGAATTACAAAGGGATTTCTTAATTCAGGATTCTTTGATTTAATTGGTACGTCCATTTCTTGAGGAAAAAGATTACCTCTATTGGAACTTGGTATTTTTTCGGTGAAAGGTTCTTTATTTCCGTATGTATTTTCCATACGTATGACATAAACCAATTTTGCCGTTTCTCCCAACTCTTTTGTGAGCGCAACCTTCAGTAATTTTACGTAGTGCTCTTCAAGCCACTCATAGAAAAATTTACTTGGTACTTGAATGCTTAAAGCGTTTTCAGAAAGTTTTACGGGTTTGATAGGCTCAAACCAAGTTTTGAACGCCTGCGGTTGAATGTTATCTTTTATAAAAGCCAAACAATTATTCCAAACGGAGTTAGCAGTTGCACTCATTCTAAAGACTCTCTTATTTTTTGGTTAGTGTTTCGTTCTAGTAGGCCAAAAATATGATCGAGGCTGATCCTATTACTGGTTTCGACAAATATGTGAACAAAAAACATAATAAAAAAATGAAATGGTATTGAATTTCCGGTTTTTTTTTCTCATGTTCGTTGCCTTCTTTTGCGCACCTTCTAAATGTATCATTTTTTAAATGAAAAACATGAAATTTAACGAAATTTCTTTTCGAGTTCGATATGCGGAAACGGACCAGATGGGTGTTGTATATCACGGTAATTACGCCCAGTACTTTGAAATGGGTAGAGTCGAGTGGTTAAGAAAATTTGGTATTTCTTACAAAAGTATGGAAGAAAATGGCACAATGCTTCCTGTTATATCATTGCAGGTAAATTATAAAAAGCCAATTCTATATGATGATTTAATTACGGTACGCACAATGCTAACAAAAACACCTGCCGTTAAGATTGAATTTGATTTCGAAATTTATAACGAATCTGGAGAAATTTTGGCCAATGCAAAAGTAATTTTAGCATTTATTGATATCAACAGAAATCGACCAATAAAATGCCCAGAATATGTTATGAATGCTATAAAATCATCTTTTTAGGTTTTCTTTTTTTGTGGGAATCCGTACTTTATTTTCATTAAAAGGCATGAAAATAGGTTCAATAACATTTCATTTTAATTTTCACAACTAAAATTATTGCTTTCACAACAAAAACCTGTATACCCCTGTTATTCAAACTATCTTCGGTGTTAAAATAAAAATGGTTCAACATAATTTTTTGATCTATTTTGATAGTTTAACGCCCAATGTTTAAAATTTTCCTACGATTTGCCTTTATATTTTTTTGTGCAAACCTTTCAGCACAATTAGACCTTGATTTAGCACAATCAGAATCAATTTGTTCTTCTGATGGTACTATTACTGCTGTAGCTAGTAATGGTACAGAACCATATCAGTACCGAATCATTAGCGGCCCAGAGCTTAGGAGTTTTCAGGCGTCTGAAACCTTTCTTGCCTTACAACCTGGAACGTATGCTGTAGAAGTTAGAGATGCAAGTTTTGATACCCATTCTGAAACCATAGAAGTTTTGGGTAATTATATTCTTCCTAGCTTAAGCACCTCAATAACACCACCAAGTTGTTCTGCAAATGCCGATGGCGCGGTTGAGCTCACCGGATCTGATGGAAATTTAATAGGAACAGCAGCATTCCCTACGTATAAATATCGAATAGTAGATTTAAGTACCACACCTCAAACAGTTCTTCAAGAACAGAATTCAGATTTATTTACTGGTCTTTTAGAAGGCACCTATACTTTTCAAATTGAAGATGGATGTCAGAATAGAGTGAGTGAAACGCTAACCGTGGCAGCCCCATCTATTGTTTCATTATCTGGTTCGATTGGTTTTGATGAGAAAGTGGCCTGTGATACGTATGAGGCGAGCTATTCTTCTTTTGGACGCGGAGTTTTTCCGCATGATATAACAATAACAGAAGATGCAACTGGCACGGTAGTTTATACGGGATCAAGTAGCAGTAGTTCAGGCGTTTCTATTGGTGCAAACTACAACTTAGGCGTTGCATACACAGCTAATATAATCGATGCTTGCGGCCAAACTGATAGTTTGGGCTTTAATTTTACACCAGATATAGAAATATTTAGCCAGAAAGCTTCAGATTGTTCAGGAGATACGGAATTCTATATTTATGCTTCCTTGATCTCAACAAGTTCGAAAGAAAGTAGCGTTTTAGTACCAATAAATGTAACTCTTACTAACCAAACCGATGCAAGTGATGTACTGGTTTATACAATTACAGACCCTAATAATATTCAAATAGTTATTCCACAAAACGATATTTCGATTGGAGAAACTTATGATATCACTTTTGAGGATAGTTGTAAAACTATAGTTAGTGCAACCCACACATTTGAACTTGACCCAGCTACCGAATTTATTGCGAGAGTGATAGATGAACGCGGTTGTATGGATGGAACGACGGGACTTCAATTCTCCATTTATAATGGAGGTAGAAATAACATTCGAGCTACAGTTACATCTGGTCCTTCAAGTTTTACTACAGAAGCCGGTGTGCTAATGACCTATACATATCCTATAGTTTTTGAGCGGACAGACGGTCGTTCAATATATCCAGGAGGGTTTCCACCTGGAAATTATGAAGTAGAAATTACTGATGATTGTGAGTCTGGTACTGTAAATTTTGAAGTTTTAGCTTCTCAAACTGTTGAACACGACTTTACACTTGATTTTGAACAAAGTTGCGGAAACCTTAACACATTGATTATTAACCCCAATATAATTAAGGCTTCCGGAGGATCTTTCTACAATAATATCAGAATAAATAATTTAGATACCGGAGACCTTGTATTTCGAGAATCCAGATGGTTTTTCGACGAAGGCGTGGCCGTTAATGTACCTAATCTACCCGCTGGCAACTATCAGATGAATGTTGAGTTTTCCAGCAGCGGTGATTGCGGTTCTGGTGCAAATTTTACCTGCCCTTGTGAGCCCCAAACTAGAAACATAACTATCCCAGAATATATCACTACTTCTTTTGAAAGTATAATTGGATATACCTGTACAGAAGGGTCGGGAATAATTATTGCAGAAGGAGGAAATGGCGTTGCACCTTTTCAATACGAAATTATAGATTCTTCAATACCATCAAATATTGGTCGGACTTCTACGGATGGTATTTTTAATAATACAGATGAAGGTACCTATACCGTTAGAATAAGTGATAGTTGTGGTAATTCTGCCGATGGGGCTTTTGAAGTGACACCCTACTTGCCAGATTTAGTTGCTAATTGCGATGCTTCAGGGTCAAGAGTTACCCTTAGTGCGAACCCTGTACCAGGTGCTGTTTTTACATGGATTGATGAGATAGGCACTACGGTTCAGCAGGGTACTAGTAACGAACTTATTTTTGACCCATTTGATGCTTCTCAAGGAGGTGATTACACTTTACAAATTTCGGCTACGGGATTGAGTTGCACCGTTTATGACGGCTCTATTACGATACCTAATATTCCTTGTAGTTCTAGTATTGACGTTAGTAAAACGGTAACTTCAGGGCCTGATTACGATAGTGTATCCGACAATTATACCGTAACCTATACTATAACTGCCGAGAATAGCGGTGGCCTAGATGGAGTTTATGACATAACTGATACCTTCACTTTAGGAACAGGTTTGACCTTAACCAATGCGACTTTAGCCTATGGTGGTGAGAGCGATGGTGTAGATGGTACTATTCTAAGTCCTTTTTCAAGTGGTGATCAAATTATTACTGGTGAATCTTTAGCAGGCCTTCGAACGGAGAGCTGGTTAGTAACAGCGACCTTTGCCGTAGATAGAGATTTGTTCGACCCTACACAAGATTGTTCTAATGGCGGTGGATTTGGAAATCAAATAACGGTTTCAGGTGATACAGATACTTCAAATAATACAGCATGTGTTCCTATTCAGATTGGTGGTATTTCAATTACCAAAGACGGATTGTATGTTGATTCTGATGCTAGTGGAACAACCAATATCGGTGATGCTATCGATTATACTTTTGTTGTAACGAATACGGGTAATGTATCGATATCAAATGTAGTAGTATCCGATCCATTATTGGGTGGTACAATAGCAGGTCCTGATTCAGGTGATACCGATGGCGACGGAGAATTAGATGTTACCGAAACTTGGAGCTATACTGCTTCCTATACCATTACGCAATCAGATATTGATAATGGTCAAGTAAATAACTTAGCAACGGTTACTGGTGAAGATCCTGATAATACTATTGTTACTGATACCTCTTCAGATCCAACACCTTGTGGAACCTGTACTCCAGACCCAAGCTGTACCGATTGTACCTTGACAGATTTACCAGATGCAAACGTTGATATTGCCTTGTCAAAGACGGTTGATTTAAATATTGCTAGGCTTGGTGATGAAGTAAACTTTACTATTTCAGCAACTAATGAAGGTACGGCCATGGCTTCTAATATTTTAATATTTGAAGGACTGCCCAATGGTTTTGAATATATCGAACATACAACAACGCTTGGCGATTATGACGAATTAACTGGCATATGGAGTATTTCAACCTTGGCACCTGGCCAACAAGAAGAGTTGGTTATTCGTGTACTTATTATAGAAGGAAGCGATTATTTGAATATTGCAAGCTTAGATGAAGTTGATCAATTTGATATTGATCCATCTAATGATGAAGCAAGTGCAGAAGTAACAATTGATGAACCAGAATGCGCCATTAACATATTTAATGTTGTTTCACCAAATGGTGATGGTGCCCACGACTTCTTTCAGATTGCTTGTATTGAAAATTACCCCGATAACAACATTGTTATTTATAATCGATGGGGAATTATGGTGTATCAACAAGAAGCGTATAATAATACTTGGTCTGGTATTTCAGATGGGCGATCAACGTATAAAAGAAATGAACTGTTACCAGTTGGCACGTATTACTATATTCTTAATTTGGGAGATGGCTCAAAGCCTCTTGCAGGTTATTTATATTTAACAAGATAAGTCATCTTAATTAGCCAATCTTATCGCTACTTTATGAATAGCTTCAAAATTATCTTTAAGTTGTTTTGATTCACTTTTGCGTGCTGAAATTAAAAGTTGACAAGTTAGTTCTAATTTTTGCGAGCGTATTTGATAGTTTTTCTGTTTGATGACTCGCATTACTTTGTCCATTTCTGGGTAGTCAAAAGAAAGGTGAAAAGTATCTTCTATTAGTTTTTCCTTAATTTGAGAAGCCTCTAAAGCCATTTGCGCTGCGGTTCGATAGGCACTAATAAGCCCACCAACTCCTAATTTGGTGCCACCATATATTCTTGCAACGGCAACCAAAACATTGGTAAGATCAAAAGCTTTAATTTGTCCGTAGATCGGAGGTCCAGCTGAATTGTTTGGTTCACCATCATCGTTGGCGCGATAGCGAAATTCTTCTGTTCCCAATTGCCAAGCATAGCAAACATGACCAGCAGTATGATGTTGCTTTTTAATGGATTCCAAAATTGGTTTTACCTCATCTTCACTTTGAAAGGGAAAGGCGTATCCAAAAAACTTACTCTTCTTTTCCTTTAACAAGATTTCTTTTGATGGCTGATCAAGTGTTTTATATGTATCTTTTAATTTATCCATCCGAACGAGCCACTAGTAGAATACTGATTACAGCAAGTAAAATACCTCCCCAATTTTTAATACTTAATTTTTCCTTGAAAAGTAAAATTCCTAATAAAGTAGAAAACATTACAATGGCAACGTTGTTAATCGTAAAGATTGAGGCACTATTTAAGGCATCATTTTGAAGTGCACTAAGCAAAAAATAAATTGAAAAATAATTAGGAATTCCTAAACAAATACCACCTAAAATATTTCTAAAGTTAAACTTCAAAGGCTTTTTAAAAGATTTAAATAGTATAAATAATATCCCTGTAAATGCAGCACAAGCAAAAACAGTCGCTGAAAATAATGGTAATTCAGAATCGGATATGTAAGCCCTTTGAAAATACCCAAGACTTGCATCGATGGCTCCAGAACCCATAAAGGTCATAAAAGGCAATAGGAGGGAAGCAGTTTTAAAAGCGGTACTTTTCTTTTTGACCGATGCGAAGTAAACTGCTGATAAGGCTAAAATGATTCCTAGAATTTTGTAAATACCCAGTTCTTCTTTATAAATAAAGACGCCCACTAGTACGGGAATCACCAAAGACATCTTTGTAGCTACCGAGGCTACCGAAACACCTAAGCGCTGCGAAGTAGCTGCCATCAAATTAAAAACCAAAATAAAAAGAATACCCAAGGCAAATGTGCCCCAGAACCATGGTTTTTCAGGTAAGGAAACGAGGTTAATATTGCCTTGATAAAAGAATAAACCTGCTGCGCAGGCCACAACATAGTTCGTAATGATAGCATATAGTGTTTCTACCTTATATAACGCAAAGAGTTTGAAAATAACAAAAATCAAACTCGACATTAATATGCTTAAGGCTAAGTCAAGCATATTAAAGTTTCGATTTTAATTGGATGATATCTTCGGCGCCAACTTGAAGGTTCCAACACGTAATACCTAGTTTTTCTGCGGCATCGGTATTTTCTTTGGTATCATCAATAAAAAAAGTTTCTTCTACTTTTAATCCGTTTTCTTGCAATACAAAATTATAGATATCTGCATTCGGCTTTCTCAAATTGATCTCATGCGATAAATAAAATTTCTCAAAGCTATTTTTAAAACGATTGAACTTTTCAAGGCCCATTTTCTCAGCTACATGTGGAATGTGCAAAGCGTTGGTATTACTTAAAAGAAATAAGCGATAGTTGTTTTCAGAAGCTAAATTTTCAATAAAATGCAATCGCTCATCAGGAAAATCAAGAAGCATTCCGTTCCAAATTCGAATAATATCTTCTGAATTTGCATTTGGGTATACTTGTTTCAATTTTTCTACAAACGCATCAGGATTGATTTCGCCTACTTCAAATTTATAATTCAGGTTCATTATTTCTGGACTCAAAGTGGTCGAACCGCCAAACTTATCAATTTCCCGAAATATAATTTCTTTATCTAGGTTAATAAAAATATCGCCAAAGTCGAAGATGATGTTTTTAATCATTTGTATAATAGTTTAAGAGGTCATGTTCTATTTTTTGCGAACGTATCAAGCGTCCAGAAAAAGCTGGTGCCTTAGTGCCTTTTTGAAAAAAAGAGTTACCTGTAAAAATTCTAGCTTCATCCCATAAATCTTCTGAAATAAACGTTTCTAATGTTTGTGCACCGCCTTCAATAATTATGCTATTGATGTGATGCTTAAAAAGCACCTCACATACTTGCTTTGCGAGCGACTTAGAATAATCTATTACTTCGTATTGTATCCCTTGAATATATTTTGTAGTTTCTTTACTTTGAGTTAAAATAAGTGTTGGTGTACTTTGATCTAATACGTGATAATCGCCTTGTATTTTTAGGCTTTTATCTAACAGTACACGAAGTGGGTTTTTCCCCTTCCATTGTCTGATATCTAATTTAGGATTGTCTGCTAAAACGGTGTTTGTACCTACCAAAATCGCCTGCTCTTCAGCGCGCCATTGATGAACAAGCTGACGCGAATATGAATTTGTAATCCAATAGGGTTCAGGCTTTAGTTTTCGTGATTTTTTCTCCGGAGCTATAAAGCTATCTTTAGTTGCTGCCCATTTTAAGGTGATATACGGGCGTTTTTTTTGATGATAGGTTAAAAACCTTTTATGATGTTTACGGCATTCATTTTCTAAAACGCCGACGGTAACAGTACAACCTGCATCTTTTAACTTTTGAATACCATGCCCAGCAACTTTTTCGTGAGGATCAAGTAATCCGATAATAACATTAGAAACCTGATGTTTGATAATTAAGTCAGCACAAGGTGGGGTTTTACCGAAATGTGAGCAGGGCTCTAGCGTAACGTACAAAGTAGCTTCTTTTAGCACCGATGTATCTTTAACCATTGCTATTGCATTGACTTCGGCATGTGAACCGCCATATGGGCTTGTATATCCTTCTCCAATGATTTTTTCTTGGTATACGATTACACAACCGACCATAGGATTTGGGTAGGTGGTACCCAATCCGTTTTTAGCCAATTGAATGGCCCTTCTCATAAAAGAATGATCTCTAGTCAATTTATTTTATTTGAACTTCTTCAATATGATCAATGAGATAGGAGTCGCTGAAACCAACAACCTTGTAGATAAGTTCTCCTTTAAATCGTACAATAACTTTTTTATTCAAAAACTGCTTTAAAAGAGCACCTAAAATATTGTTATTCTTACTATCAAGTAATCTTGCCGTATCAAAATTCACTAATAAAGGAATGGTAAATTCGTCCTGAGATGGCACCTTGAATTCTTCAGCGGATACTTTTGCAATTAATTCGTCATCAACAAAGACTTCGATATTATCGGTAAACAAGGTTCCGCCTACATGATTATGATTCATGAAAACAGCTTCAGCTTTTAATTCTACTGTTTGAAGATCAGCATGTACCACATCAATGGAATTTATTCTTACGAATTCTGGTTTTTCTTTCAGTTTACAACTAAATGCTAAAAACAATATGGCGACGTATAAGACAGATTTATGCATAAATTAAAAGTTGGAATTAGTGTATATTCACGCTACAAAAGTAGGATTTTAATAACTATGCTTTTAAAGGAAATAAAAGATATATATCATTTAGAACTAGACCCACTTTATGGCAAAGACGAAGTGGCTAGTTTTTTCTTTATGTTAATAGAACATCATTTGAAGTTAGAGCGATTTATTCTAGCTATGCAACCCAATATAGTAGTTTCAAAAGAAGTTGAAACACTTTTATTCGCTTCGCTCAGTAGGCTAAAATTGCAAGAGCCTATCCAACATATTATTGGGAAAGCTCATTTTATGGAGTTAGATTTCACAGTTAACAAGCAGGTCCTGATTCCAAGACCTGAAACGGAGGAATTAGTGCGATGGATGCTAGAAGAACCGAAAATTCAAAATTCAAAATTCAAAATTCTAGATATTGGTACGGGTTCTGGTTGTATAGCAATTTCATTGGCAAAGAACATTCCGGAAGCAGAAGTCTTTGGTTTAGATATTTCGAAAAAAGCATTAGAAGTGGCGAAAAAAAATGCAGTTTTAAACTCGGTTGAAGTGACCTTTTTACATAAAGATATTTTTGAATACGATGCCATGCAGCAACTCAAGCTTGATTTTGATGTAATTGTTTCAAATCCTCCTTATGTCAGAGCATTAGAGAAAAACGAAATGCACACGAATGTTTTGGAACATGAACCAGAAATGGCATTGTTTGTTACAGACGAAAACCCCTTAGTATTTTATAAGAAAATAACGGAGTTTGCAGCTGAAAACCTAAATGAAAGGGGTGTGCTATATTTCGAAATCAATCAATATTTAGGAAAAGAAACCGAACAGCTTCTCCATAACCATAATTTTTCTGAAATTGAACTCCGAAAAGATATGTTCGGTAATGACAGGATGTTAAGAGGAGTAAAAAAGAATAAGATTGCTGTATAGCGTGATGTAAACCATGAACCCAACCCTGCCTTTGCTGAAACAAGTTCAGCACCGGCGCAAGAATGATATTAAAGATTTGAATAGTGAAAAGTATAGTTGTATTCTGCGGCAGTAGTGAAGGAGCAAGTTCTCAATATATTCAGCAAGGCTATGCCTTAGGCAAAACTCTAGCAGAACAAAAAATCACTTTGGTATACGGTGGTGCCAAAATAGGAGTCATGGGCTCTGTGGCTAAAGGGGCATTAGAAGCCAAGGGAGAGGTCATTGGTGTTATCCCTGATTTTCTAAAAATAAGAGAAGTATTTCATACGAATTTGACGGAGTTAATCGTGACAAAAGATATGCATGAACGAAAGTTAAAAATGCATGAACTTTCAGATGGAATCATAATGCTTCCCGGCGGATATGGTACGCTTGAAGAATTCTTTGAAATGCTAACTTGGGCACAATTAGGCTTGCATCAATATCCGATAGGAATTTTAAACACTAATGCGTTTTACTCGGAACTCATAAGTATGTTGGCAAAAATGGTAGACCAGGGCTTTGTAAAAAAAGAAAATTATGACATGATTTTAGTTGATGATACTGTTGATGGTTTATTAACTCAAATGGAAAATTACAAGCCCCTGCCAGTACCAAAATGGATTAATAGAGAACAAATTTAATGAGCGTGTCTCTTTTCTAGAGATTTAAGCGGAGTCTGTTTAAAATAGATGTTTCAAGCTAAATGAGCCGATCTAGCCGACCTAAAGAATAAGAATATACATGAAAATAAAACAACAAATTGAATCGTTACGATCTGAACTTAGAATGCATAACCATAACTATTATGTGTTGGATAATGCTACCATATCAGATTATGATTTTGATATGAAACTTAAAGAGTTACAAGATTTGGAAGCGAAGCATGTGGAGTTTCATGATCCTTCTTCTCCAACACTAAGGGTTGGAGGTACGGTGACCAAAAATTTCGAAACTGTAGCACATCAACAGCGCATGTATTCTTTGGATAATTCTTACTCCAAAGAAGATTTAGAAGATTGGGAAAAGCGTATTCAGAAAGGTTTAGGTGATGTAGAAGTTGAATTTACATGTGAACTTAAATATGATGGCGCCTCGATTAACCTCAGCTATGAAAATGGTACATTAATTCGCGCTGTTACCCGTGGTGATGGCTTTCAAGGTGATAACGTAACCACAAATATTAAAACCATTAACTCGGTGCCTTTACAATTAAAAGGTGATTACCCTGCTAAATTTGATATTCGGGGTGAAATTGTTCTTCCATTTGAAGGATTTGCAAAAATGAATGAAGAGCGAATTTCTAATGGTGAAGAACCTTATATGAATCCTAGGAATACGGCATCAGGTAGTTTAAAATTACAAGATAGTGCAGCAGTTGCCAAACGTCCCTTAGACTGTCTATTATATAGTATTGTGGGTGAAAATACGGGTATAACTTCGCAATGGCAAATGCTTGAAAAAGCACGTGAATGGGGTTTTAAAGTTCCTACAATAGCGAAGCTTTGCAAAACTACAGATGAAGTGATGAGCTTTGTGGAAGAATGGGACCTAAGACGTCATGATTTACCTTATGAAACTGATGGTGTTGTTATTAAAGTGAATAGTTTACAACAGCAAGATGAACTGGGACACACTTCAAAATCACCTCGTTGGGCCATGGCCTATAAATTTAAGGCAGAACAAGTTTCAACGGTTTTAAATGAAATCACCTATCAAGTTGGACGCACGGGCGCGATTACACCTGTTGCAAATTTAGAACCCGTTCTTTTGGCGGGTACAACCGTAAAAAGAGCCTCGTTGCATAACGCGGATCAAATTGCAAAATTTGATATTCGAGAAGGGGACACCGTTTTTGTGGAGAAAGGTGGTGAGATTATTCCTAAAATAATTAGTGTAGATTTTAGTCAACGACCAAAAAACTCTGAACCAACTCAATATATTGATCATTGTCCGGAATGTCATACCCCTTTAGTTCGTACAGAAGGAGATGCGAAACACTACTGTGCTAATTATTATGGTTGTCCGGTTCAAATTACAGGGCGTATTCAGCATTATATTTCTCGAAAAGCTATGGATATTGAAGGGATGGGGAGTGAAACGGTAACGCTGCTTTATCAAGAAGGGCTCATCACGAACTATGCAGATCTTTATGCACTTACTAAAGAACAACTACTGCCTTTAGAGCGTATGGCTGAAAAGTCTGCTGAGAACTTGGTGAATGGAGTTGCCGAGTCGGTAAAAATTCCCTTCGAGCGGGTTATGTTCGCTTTAGGAATTCGATTTGTAGGCGAAACAGTAGCAAAAAAACTAGCCAAAGCTTATAAAAATATTGATACTCTAATGGCTGCTTCAGAAGAAGAATTAACTACAGTTGATGAGATTGGCGAACGTATTGCAAAAAGCGTTATCGAATTCTTTGAAAACGTATCAAATCAAGAAATTATATCACGTCTAAAGAATTATGGGGTTCAGTTTGAACTATCTGCTGAAAAACTTGAAAACCAGACAGAAAAGCTAAAAGGACAGACTTTTGTTGTTTCTGGAGTATTTGAAAAGGTCAGTCGCAATGAGTTGAAAAAGTTAATCGAAGATAACGGTGGTAAAGTAGGTTCATCAGTTTCTTCAAAAACTTCTTTTTTAGTTGCCGGAGATAAAATGGGACCAAGTAAACGAACCAAGGCGGAATCTTTGGGTGTTGAAATTATTTCTGAAGATGATTTCTTAGAAAGACTGTAAAAAAAGAAAACCCTTTCAAAATGAAAGGGTTTAGAAATGTAGCGAGAGTGGGACTTGAACCCACGGCCTCCGGGTTATGAATCCGACGCTCTAACCGGCTGAGCTACCTCGCCAAGGTTTTTTTACGGCTGCAAATATAAAGTTAAATTATTTGTTCATCAACTATAGTTCACTTAAAATATTCCGCAATATTTGTTTTTTTATCCTTCATAAATATATATATTGCCGATAGATATCTAACTAGAATGAGCGAAAAAATTAAATTTGAAATTGAGTTTGTAATTCAATCTTCCCCGCAAATGCTGTATCAGTATTTAGCAACACCTTCAGGTCTTTCTGATTGGTTTGCTGATGATGTAAATTCAAGAGGAGAATTATTCACCTTCATTTGGGACGGTTCAGAAGAAGATGCTAAACTTTTGAAAAGAAAGAGTGATGAGTTTGTCAAGTTTGCTTGGGAAGAAAGCGAGGATGATAGCTATTTTGAAATGAAAATAATAGTGGATGAAATCACTAAAGATGTATCACTTTTCATTACTGATTTTGCAGAGGAAGATGAAGTTGAAGAAGCAAAAATGCTATGGACGAATCAAGTTGGAGATTTAAAGCAACAACTAGGATCTAAATAGAATAAATCTTCTTAATAATAGTATCTTTAAGCCTTGATTTTTCAAGGCTTTTTTATGTCTATCTATGATTAAAAGTGTCAACTTTAACGGAAGTATACTACCAGAAACTGAAAAATTTCTAAACCATGAAAATAGAGGTTTACGCTATGGAGATGCTCTTTTTGAAACGATTCGGGTAACGAACAGCACCATATATTTTTGGGAAGATCACTACCTGAGATTGATGGCTTCTATGCGTATTTTAAGAATGAAAATTCCTATGAATTTCACGATGGAATTTCTGGAGACTGAAATTCTAAAAATCATTCAAGCAAACGAATACGGCAATAAGGCTACTAGAGTTCGAATAAGCGTATTTCGTAAAATGGGAGGGCTGTATCTTCCTGAAACTAATACAATTTCTTTTAGCATTGAAGTTAAACCGCTAGAGCATTCTTTTTTTATTTTAAATGAAGAACCTTATGAGGTTGAACTATTTAAAGATTTCTATGTAAATGCTGATATGCTATCCACATTAAAATCAAACAATAAAATTATTAACGTTGTTGGAAGTATTTTTGCCAATGAAAATGGGTATGACAATTGCATTCTCTTAAATCAGCAAAAACAGGTTGTAGAGTTATTAAACGGAAATATTTTTGTAGTTCAAAATAAGGAGATTAAAACTCCACCTTTAAAAGATGGTTGTATCAATGGTATTTTACGAAAAAAACTTTTAGAAATTTTAATAAAGTTGGAAAATTATACGGTGAAAGAGACATCTATTTCACCATTTGAATTGCAAAAAGCAGATGAGCTTTTTTTAACAAATAGCATTGTAGGTATTCAGCCTATTACAAAATATAGAAAAAAGGAGTTTAATAATGTTGTAGCCAAAGATTTGATTGGAAAATTAAATGCTGCCGCTAGATTGAGATAATTATTGAGTAGTACTATGATTTTTACTACCAAGAATAATTTTTTCATCCACCATTAATCATCAACCATCAACTATTTACTAATTCAAACTTGGATTTTCTGGGGCATTTGACCACAACAAATAATTTCCTCCTAGCTCAATCATTTTTTCTTTCCAAAAGGCTGTTGAAGATTTTTGTATGAGGTCACTTTCATATTGGTTTTCAACCATCACCCATGATTTGGATGAAAGTTCTTGATCTAATTGTAGTGATGACCAACCTGAATAGCCTAAGAAGAATCTAATATCTTCATCTGAAATCATTTTTTGATTGATCAAACGAATGGTTGTTTCAAAATTACCACCCCAATAAATACCATCTGATATTTCAATACTATCATCGATTAAGTGCGGTACTTTATGAATAAAGTATAAATTGTCTTGTTCAACCGGTCCGCCATTATGCACCTGAAACGGAATTTTTATTTCTGTGACAAGATCACTAATAGTATATTCTAGAGGTTTGTTGAGTATAAAACCAACTGAACCTTCATCATTGTGCTCTGCTAAAAGTACAACCGAACGATTAAACGAAACATCTCCGGTGAGGGTTGGTTCGGCAATCAGAAGTATTCCTTTTTTTGGTTCTAAATCAATCATTTTTAACTTCACTATGTTACTCTAAAATAATATAATTCTTACAAAACACAAAAAAAGGTGTATTAACCAAAAAAGCATCACGCCTAAACGTGATGCTTTTCAAGTATTGTGTTCGTATGAACTAGTTTACAGCTTTACCTAAATCAGCACCTGCTTTAAACTTAACAACATTTTTAGCTGCAATTTGGATAGTCTTACCCGTTGATGGGTTTCTACCTTCTCTTGCATTTCTTCTAGACACAGACCAAGATCCGAAACCTACTAAAGATACACGTCCACCTTTTTTCAAAGATCCTTCAACATTTCCTAAAAAAGACTCTAAAGACTTTTTTGCTGCTGCTTTTGTAATACCAGCATCAGCTGCCATTGAATCGATTAATTCTGTTTTGTTCATAATTTGAATAAATTAATTGTTGTTAAAAATAATTTTTTACTGTGTTACAAATTTATACGGATTTGAGTTGAACACAAGTAAATAGGGGTGAAATCCTTGATTTTGTTGATAACTCAGGGTGTTTGTTGATAAAGTAGAGCTTTTTTCATGTTTCTCGTAGCCCAATGGCAGTCGTACTTCACACGACATGCGCTGTTTTTGTCAATTTCAGACCATTTAATACATCTATTGTTTTCATTTTACGCTTTCCAGGTAGCTGAATTTCAATCAAATTAATGTAGCCTTCTTGTACAGCAACCTTTAGTTGCTTCTTATTAAAATGAAGTGACCCGATTTTGAAATTGTGTGATTCAATTTCAATCTTTGCCGCATAGACCTTGAGAAATATACGATCCGCTCCATTAACAAGCGTTGTCCATGAAGCCGGGTACGGACTTAAGCCTCTAATGTGGTTGAAAATGGTTTTAATCGAAGCATTCCAATCAATCTCACAGGTTTCTTTATGTATTTTAAATGCTAGCTTTAATTCTTTTGATGTTGTCTGTGTTAGGGTGGAAACTGAGCCATCAGCAATCAGTTTCACGGTTTTAAGCACAAGTACGCTACCAAGGTTCATTAACTTATCATGTAACTCACCTGCATTTTCTTCAGGTCTAATACTAATTTTTTCTTGCAAGATGATCTCCCCGGTATCAATTTTATCGTCGATAAAAAAGGTTGTAACGCCCGTTTCTGTTTCGCCATTGATAATAGCCCAGTTGATAGGTGCGGCACCGCGATATTGGGGTAGGAGTGACGCGTGAAGATTGAAAGTTCCTAATTTGGGCATTTGCCAAACTATTTTCGGTAGCATACGGAAAGCGACAACAATCTGAAGATTGGCCTCAACGGCTTTCAATTGATTAAGAAAGTCTTCATTTTTTAAATTACTCGGTTGAAAGACTTTTAATTTTTTATCTGTAGCATACTTTTTCACCGCAGACTGCTGTAGTTTTCTTCCACGACCTGCTTGTCGATCTGGCGCGGTTATCACACCAACAACATCAAAATCGTGTTCGTATAAGGTTGCTAATGTTGCTACTGCAAAATCTGGCGTGCCCATAAAAACAATTTTCAATTTTTCTTTTTTACTCAAGCTCGTATTGGTTTTTAGTATTTATTTTTATTAATCCCTCTTCTAAAAGGTGTTGAATTGATGCCAACACTATCAAATCAGAGTACGATAAATCAGCAATTAATTGACGCGAAGTACATTCATTCTGACTTAGGGTGTTTAAAATATCTTGTGAAACCTTTTGTAAAGTCGCATCATCAGCAAAGCCATTTCGGTTAGTGCAAACATCGCAAATTTTGCAATCTTCTAGTTTAGATTCTCCAAAATACGAAAGCAACTGTTTACTTCTACAAACATTAGTAGTATTAATGTAGGCAAGCATATGATGCAGATTAGCAGTCTTTATACAATGTCGTTCTTTAACTTGATTAGCAAATATATTGATGGTGCTATCATCTTCTCGTGGTACTAAAAATGCAATTTCTAAATCACTATGGTGTGCAGTATATGCTATAATTTCATCTTTTTGTAATTGTTCTAACACCGCCGTAATTTTTGATTCACTAACCTGTGCTTTTTTTGAAAGAAGCTGAATGTTAATTTTAGTTTCAAAATCGAAAATACCACCATAGGTTCTTAGTATCGTTTGTGCTATGGGCATTAATTTTTGATGTTGCTCGAAATATCTAAAGAGTTGTTCTTTACTAGCTAAAAATTGAACTTTAGATTTTTTAGAAAAAGACTCGTTAAGCGCTATTACCGAATTTTGATCTAATATTTGAAACGTGTTATATGTAAGTATAGGATTTAGCGAATAAGTTGAACAAAATTTATTAAAATTTAAAGGAAATTTCGCATCCTTTCCCTCTCCATAAGCCACTTGAAAGTAATTGTTCAGTTTGTTGTAAATGAGCTTTAAAAAAGCAGTATCTGGCAAAACATTTAAAAATTGTTTTTGCACCAAATTTTCATCGGTTTGATTGGTTATCAAAACCGCTTCAGAAAAACGACCATCTCTACCAGCTCTACCTGCTTCTTGGTAGTAGTTTTCTAAACAATCAGGAATTTGATAATGTACCACCAATGCTACATCTGGCTTGTCAATACCCATGCCAAAGGCATTCGTAGCTACCATTATTTTAACTTCATCTTTTAGCCAAAGGTTTAATTTTTTTTCCTTTTCCTTTTTAGAAATTCCACCATGAAAGAAGGTCGCTGAACATTGATTATCATTTAGAAATTGTGCTACTTCTTGTGTCAATCTTCGGGTTCGTACATATACGATAGCACTTTTTTCTAACGAGGTACACAACAATTTTAATCGGTATCTTTTGTCCTCTTCTGTATAAATTTTAAATGCAATATTTTTTCGGGAGAAGGAATCTTTTATGATTAAAGGAGCGATGAATTTTAAATTATCTGAAATATCTGTTACCACTTGTTTTGTGGCTGTAGCCGTTAGTGCAATCATTGGCGTTTCAGGTAATAATGCTCTCAAGGCACTACATTCGAGATAGGCAGGTCTAAAATCATGTCCCCAATGAGAAATGCAATGTGCCTCATCAATTGCAATAAGATTAACCTTCATTTTTTGAATGCGCTCTTGAACCATTTCTTGTTGTAAACGTTCAGGTGAAAGGTATAAGAACTTGTATCCCCCAAAAACACAATTGTCTAATAATTGATTTACCTCATCAAAGGGTATACCGCCAGTAAGAGCTATTGCTTTAATACCTCTTTGTTTAAGAGCGTCTACCTGATTCTGAATTAAAGCCACCAATGGTGAAATAACAATACAAATACCCTCTTTTGCCAAGGCCGGAATTTGAAAACAAATTGATTTTCCGCCACCAGTTGGTAATAATGCAAGAACATCTTGGCCTTGTAATACTGTATTTATAATTAGCTCTTGAGAGCCTTTAAAATCAGTAAAGCCCCAATATTCTTTTAAAATTTCTTTAGGATGCTGCTTCACTTCAGAGTTTTTAAACAGTCTAAAATAAAATCAACTCTTTTTTGAACGGTATCTTTTGGTACGATAATGACGTTATAACCCAAACGAATGTAGGTATGAAGTAGGCATTTATGAACTTGAAGCGCTTCTTCATAGGTTTCAAAACGACCTTCATCAACAATGTGAATCTCTTTCCAAGGTGGCATTAAAAAAACAAGATCATAAGGGTGGTCAGAACAGGCCTTAATAAAAGTGTCGTTGTATTTTTGTTCAAAGCAATCCATATATGCAAGAACATCAGGTATTCCTCTATCTAAGAAAACAAAATTGCGATCATCTTCTTTAACTGCATGATATTGTTCCACTCGGGCGTTCAAAATACGAGTATTAAAGGTCAAAGGGTCTGAAACCGATACGATTGGATTTGATTTAAAAACTACCGCTTCTGTTTCTTTCTTTTCAAGAGTCATACTCCGAATTACCTCATGCAGGCATGTATATCCAGCTTTTTCGAGTTTTTCGATAACAGATGTTTTTCCGGTACTTGGACCGCCTGTAATGACTATTTTTTTGGTACGCAAAATCAAAATATTAGTACAACAAAAGTAATCAAACACTATCGATTAGAAAATAGCAGATTAACCACTATCTTTGTTAAAAATTACAGAATGACCACCGAAAAATCGGATGAATTTTATAAAAGACTAAAAGAAAAATTAGAAGATACAGCAACCTGGCCTTCTGATTATTTGTATAAATTTATAGTACCGACCGACGAAAATAAAATCAAACAGATTCAAGATATTTTCGATAATACAGGTGCTGTAATTGAATCAAAAAAATCTAAAAAAGGAACTTACACAAGTGTTTCGATAACTGTAAACCTTAAAAATGCTGACGCTGTTATTGAAAAGTACAAAGCCGTTGGTGAAATTGAAGGCGTAATATCCTTATAGAATAGTGCAGTTCTTCTATAATTTTGCTAATTTGCGAACGTTATAAGAACACTTCCCTTTTGTTAAGCAAAAACATTTCAATTTGAATTTAGTAGAAAACTTAGAATATAATACCGAACGCTCGCATCTGATTATTCCTGAATATGGTCGTCATTTTCAAAAAATGGTTGATCATGCAGTAGCTATCGAAGACCGAGAAGAACGAAACAAAATTGCCAAATCTATTATAGATGTAATGGGTAATTTACAACCGCATTTGCGTGATGTTCCAGATTTTCAGCATAAACTTTGGGATCAGTTGTTTATCATGTCTGATTTTAAACTCGATGTCGATTCTCCATTTCCGATAACTTCAAAAGAAGCCCTTCAAGAACGACCTGAGCCCTTAGAATATCCTCAAAATCATCCCAAATATCGTTTTTATGGTAATAATATTAAGCGCATGGTTGATGTTGCCGTAAGTTGGGAAAAAGGCGATATGCGTGACGGACTTGAATATGCAATTGCCAATCACATGAAGAAATGTTATTTGAATTGGAATAAAGACACCGTTGAAGACAAAGCTATTTTTAAGCATTTGGTTGATTTGTCAGATGGTCAAATCACCTTGAGTGAAGAGACAACTGTTCTTACGGATAGTGGACAATTCTTGAAAAATAGAGTTGCTAAAACACCGCGTCATACCTCAAGCAAGAAAAACCAAAAAAATCACAGAAGTAATAACAATCGCGGAAAAAAGCGATACTAATATTCTCCATCTTTCATGGGAACATTTAAAATTGAAGGCGGGCATCAACTCTCTGGTGAAATCACGCCACAAGGTGCTAAAAATGAAGCATTACAAATTCTTTGCGCTGTTTTACTAACTCCAGAAGAAGTTGCGATTACCAACATTCCTGATATAATTGACATCAATAAATTGATTGCTTTATTGAAAGATTTGGGTGTTAAAGTGACTAAAAAGGGAAAAGGGTCGTACATCTTTAAAGCAGATGATATCAACCTTGATTATTTACAATCAGATGATTTCAAACGCGACGGTAGGGGACTAAGAGGTTCTATTATGTTAGTTGGTCCTTTGTTGGCACGTTTTGGTAAAGGTTATATTCCGAAACCCGGAGGAGATAAAATTGGAAGACGGCGACTTGACACTCACTTTGAGGGCTTTATTAAATTAGGTGCAAAATTCAGATATAATAAAGAAGAATCTTTCTATGGGGTAGAAGCGAAGCGGCTAAAAGGAGCGTATATGCTGCTTGATGAAGCTTCCGTTACCGGTACAGCTAATATTGTAATGGCTGCCGTTCTCGCTGAAGGAGAGACGACCATTTATAACGCAGCTTGCGAACCGTATTTACAGCAATTGTGTAAGATGTTAAACCGTATGGGAGCCAAAATCTCTGGAGTTGGTTCTAACATGCTAATCATAGAAGGGGTTGATGCTTTGGGCGGTACAGAACACCGCATGCTTCCTGATATGATTGAAATTGGAAGTTGGATTGGTTTGGCAGCGATGACCAGAAGTGAGCTTACGATTAAAGATGTTAGTTGGGATGACTTAGGTCAAATTCCAACAGTTTTCCAAAAAATGGGTATTCAACTCGAACGAAAAGGGGATGATATTTACATTCCTGCTCATACCAACGGATACGAAATACAAAACTATATTGATGGTTCTATTTTAACCATCGCTGATGCGCCTTGGCCAGGTATGACTCCCGATCTGTTAAGTATCATTCTGGTAATGGCAACTCAGGCTAGGGGAGAAGTGGTTATTCACCAAAAGATGTTTGAAAGCCGCTTGTTTTTTGTGGATAAAATTTTAGATATGGGTGCAAAGGTAATCTTATGTGACCCGCATCGCGCAACTGTTATAGGTCTCGATTTTAAATCTACCTTGAAAGCAACCACCATGACTTCGCCTGACATTCGTGCAGGAGTTTCTTTATTAATCGCAGCTTTATCTGCGAAAGGAACTTCGACGATACACAATATTGAACAGATTGATCGAGGCTATGAGAATATTGATGAACGGTTACGTGCGATTGGAGCTAAGATTGAGCGGGTATAAGAATGACTTAAATTATATACGTTTAACAAAATAAAGATACTCGTTAGAGAAGAGCGCTAAGAGCATCAAAGATTTGGCGACCAAAAAAATTGAATATTATTATTTATTTTGTGTACCCAATTTTTCAACTTTATGCAGCCACTTTTGTCGAAATTCCTCTTTTGAAAGTCTTATTGGTCCTATGGATGTTATCTTTACAGACTTTACTCCAATAAAATTTAAGGTTAATTTTTTCATCGCATTATGAGATGGACATCTGTTTATCAGTCTATAGTACCAAGTTGGTTGGTCCATTGTACAAATTAGCCGAGCTGTTTTTTTTGAAAAATACTTATCCCACCAAACAGAGTCTTCTCTTTTTTTAAACGCAAACCCAGGCAATAAAACTCTATCCAAAAATCCTTTCATAATCGCAGGAACGGAACCCCACCAAACAGGATAAATCCACACAATATGGTCCGCCCACATCAGCTTTTTTTGAGCTTCAATTAAGTCAGGTTCAAGTGCTGTGCGTTTTCTGTATCCAAATTCAAGATTCGGATTAAAATTCAAATCTCTAATTCTAATTTCTTTTATTTCAGCACCAGCTTTGGTTGCTCCGTTTTTATAGGCATCTGAAAGGGCAAAATTGAAACTCTCTTGATCTGGGTGTCCGTTGATTATTAGAATTTTCTTTTTACTCATTGGTTTAATTTGCTAAAACGGTTAGGCGTAAGCGAAGTGCGGCCATACATCGTATGCGTATGCAGCGGTCGAGTTGATACCTTGGCATCGTTTCCGTCTTCTCATGAAGCTAATACGTGTTGATAAGCTTTCTTTTTTTGTCCAAAGCTACACCGACGCTTTGGGACATAAGATTTTGCGACGTGATAAATATACAGAGACCTTGGCGTAAAACCCTATGTACATATCAATTATACGTATTGTTAGGCAACGTTATTATTTTGTCTCATTTTTTTCTATCAATTTAAGTGTAAACTCCATTTGAGTGTCTTTTTGCTTTAAATAATCTTCAAATGTTTGAGTCACATTGATGTCAGGAATGACTCCTCGATTGTATATTTGATTTGCTTTTTTTGGTACATCTTGCTCTAAATTTACAACTGAAAAGAATGTTTCGATTTTTGATTTCGGTAAGATGTAGCCTAAATTTGTATGTCCGTTGTGACCGTAGTAACCACCCAAGGTTTCTTCCCCAATTACTGTTGTATTTTTATTTCCTGCTACCATTGCGGCAAACAAGCTTCCTGCCGAAGCAACTTGAGGACTTATTAGCAAATAAATAGTACCCGTAAAAGCATTTTCTTTGGGTTCTCTTATTTTTTGGTCTATACTTAAAGGGCCTTGATAAAAACCATTGGCTTTTTCAATATAAAATCCCTCATTAAACATCTTATTATATTTCTTTACACCGAATGGTCTTAAGAAGCTTGGTACTTTAGTATAGATATACCTTAGTTGGGGTATTTTTTTAAAACTAATCCAAGCCTGCTTATTTTCTTGAAAATTTCTCTGTGTCAAGTATGAATACGTAACCAAATCGTTTGGGTCTGTCCCACCGCCATTCTGTCGAATATCTACGATTAAATTTTTAATGTTCTTAGCTTTAATATTTGAAAATGTGCTGAATAGAAAAGCGAGGTAGGTTTTGTGTTCTTCGGTAGTTTCGTTTCCCATGTCAAAAGTATAAACCGTTAAAATTCCTGTAGTAGCATTTATTTGTTCGTACTTATACTTTTGGTTGTCTTTTAAGTCGGCATAGTAATACTTATCCATTGGCATTGAATACATTTTGTTTACGTTCTTTTTATAATCGTTATAACCAATACTCTCTAAGTTCGTACTCTCTGTAGTTTCCGAATTAGGTAGCTGGTAGGTCACTTTAAATTGTCTTACTAGTCCATATTTTAATCGAAAATACTTTGGAAATGCACCTCTTATTCCTACTCTTTTCCCAGTTAAATTTTCCCCGTCAGTACTATAATATTTATATAAATTTGATATGATTTCTGCTATTGGGATATGATTTATTTCTATAATTTTTGAGCCAATGGGAATTATTTTTCCATCAAAATTTAAAATCCATTTACCATCAATCCATTTTATAGGGTAAGGAAAGTAACCACTCTTTTCTTCCTTTAAACTATTTAGATGTTTTTTTGAAAAATTAGTATTGTTATGTGAGCTACCCTCAAAATCTGTTAGCTGACAAATGATATTGTAGAAATCAAGATAAGTAGAAGATTTTCCAATTTCTTTGTCCGCCCAATTATAAATACTATCTATTTGTTCTGCAGTTCTGTATTTATAAAGTCCAGAATTGGCTTCAATGCGTGTTTTTTTAAATACTTCTAAATCTTTTCGCATCTTTTTTTGCGAAAATGGACTATCTATAGATTGAGAACATACAATATTAGATAGTATAAGAAGGATAAACGATAAATAAAATGCTTTTTTCATTTGGTTTATATTTTTTACCAAATGTAATTTTATACGCTAGCTCGAACTTGTATAATCTTGGCTATTTCATGTTAGTCTGCAGACTCTCTTTATATTTTGTTGGTGAGATACCTATAAAACGCTTGAAGGTTTTTGAAAAGTGCGCCATATCTGTAAAGTTGTATTGATAAGCTATTTCGGTAAGTTCTAAATTTGATTTGATTAATGTTTTGCTAGAAAATATTTTCCTCATTAAAACATAATTCATCGGTGTCATACCTGTTAATACCTTGAATTTTTTTGAAAATCCAAATTTGTTTATGTTTACTATTTTCGATAATTCGTCTAGAGAAAATTTATCATAAATATGGTTTTCTATATAGTCCTTAATTTGACAATAATTATTAAAGTTTAATCCTAAATATTCACTTTTGTTTTCTTGCGAATACAGTTCCAAGGCACTAGCAAGTTGGCCTAAGTAAAATTCAATCATTTCATTATTATTAAGTGCTAAAGCACTTTTTAGTTCTAAAAATAATTTACTTGCTTTTTTATTGGTTATTTGGCGATTTATGAATTTGATGTTTTTCCCGTTTAACGCGTATTTCATAATATCAATTGGAACGTAAATGGTGTCAAATTTCAAAAAAGAGTCATTATCGATAAGTGGGTTAGAATGTACCTCATAAGGATTGGTGATAGATATGCTTCCGGCTTCTGTGAAAATACTGCGGTTTTCAAAGTCAATTTGTTCAACTCCCTTATGAATAAGTGAAATACAGAACGTTTCGTGAAAGTGCTTTGGAAAACTAGTCGTTTGATTTTCTATCTCTATATATTCTAAATAATCAAATGACATTCTGTTTCTTTGGTTTTTCAAAGTTGCTTTGAACAGTACGGGGGCAAACTAGCGTTTGCTTTCCGCCACGCACATAGCGAAATCTTTTTGTTTTATTTTTTTTTCTTTCCAGAGCAAATTCCTAAAAATTTTGCGGACTTCATAAAAATACACAAACCTTTCGATTAAGCCCGAAGCCCGCATTGTTCATAGGTTGTGTTGGCATTCGTTATTTTTTACGTTTCGAATTCAAAAACAATTGGTAAATGGTCGCTAACCACAAACCATTTTTCCGAAGCACCAACTTTCATGTTTTTAACTCCATTCTGAAAGTCCAAACTCCCAAAAATATAATCAATATGATAAGGTTTTTCTATTTTTCTATGAAGAAAAAAAGTTGGTTGAGATTCTTCTCCTTGCTTTTCATTCCAATAGTTATGATAAAGACTTTTAATGCCTATTTCTTCAAGTTCCTTTACCACATCTGAGTGATTCCACCATCTTTCCGATTTATCCCAACAAACGTTGCTATTAAAGTCTCCCAGAATTAAACTTTTACTGAGTTTCGGTTTGTGAATTTGAAGATATTTCCACAATTGACCTATGTAACCAAAAGTCGGTGATTTGTTACTATGAGTCCAAACAGCTAATAGATCAAAACTTTTATTGACTTTACAAGGTAAAAAATGCTTTACTCTTAGGTCTCTGTAAATGTCTGTCCAATTTTGTTTTTCTAATTCTATACTCTTCTTCGCGAAAATTCCAATTCCCTTATTTTTTGTATCTCCAATCCAAATATGATTTTCAGCCCAATTCTTATATTCTGTATGTTTAGTTTCTAGCGGATTTTCACATTCTTGAATTACGCAAATGTCAGCATCGAAGTCCAGTAAGTGTTCAAACTTATTTCTTAAAGCTCCGTTACAATTCCAAGTTATAATTTTCAAAAATGTTTGTTTATAATGAATGCCAACATTTCGATAAGCGTACTATTAGGCATACATCTTTTTTAGCAGCAATTTCACTTTACTCTTTTTCGACCAAGGTACCATCAGGATACTTTGCAAAACGCCCTTTTTCTTTCTCATGCACCTGATCGGCATGTTGCCAAGGCCAACCACCGAACTGGGTGAGTCCGTAGTCTTTCATGGTTGCTCGAATCTCTTCTTGGGTATTCATCACAAAAGGGCCGTGTTGCACTACGGGTTCTGCAATAGGTTTGCCTTGCAAGACTAAGAAGTGCGCAGATTGGTTTCCGGTTTTAATACTAACATTTTCTGAAGCATTCAATTCAATGCCATAATTGGTTTGTATCGTCTGACCTTCAATTTCTATTTCAGAACCCTCATAAAAATATAAAGTCCGATGTACCTCTAAATCCGCTTTAGGAAGTGTATGTGAAGAGTTCGCGGCTATATGAATATTCCATATCGCAACTTCATTTTTGGTATCTGCCGCCCAAGAGTTGGGAGCTGGGTCTGGTGCTTGGGTGTTCTGATAGCTACCAGCAACTACTTTTACTGATGCATTTTTGGTTTTAATAATGGGAATATCTTCATGCCACAACATGGCAAAATGAGGATCTACAAATTTGCTTTTTTTGGGTAAATTCAGCCAAATTTGAAATAATTCTAAGGGATTCTCTTCTTCTGTTTTTAAAAGCGGAAACATTTCGCAATGCTGAACACCACGACCAGCGGTCATCCATTGCACATCGCCTTCACCGAATCTTCCAGCAGCCCCCAAAGAGTCAGAATGATCGCAGAAACCTTTGTTTACAATAGTTATGGTTTCAAAACCACGATGCGGGTGTGAAGGAAAACCTGGAATGGTCTGCCCATGATACATTCGCCAGCCGTTTTTAATAACAAAGTCATTGCCTAAGTTTCGACCTTCTAAAGAGGCTGCGGGCGTCATGTCTTCATTTCCTTTTGGGTACTGATCTAAATGATAAACACAAAACAAAAATGGGTCTTGCGTTTGCCATGGAAAACCCAAGGGAAAAATTTTAATTATCGGATTGCTCATGAAATTTATCTTTTGCGGAATACCTAACAATATTCTAGATGTAGAACCTAGTACCTTAAGCTTTGTGCCTTTTACTTGCTAATGTTCTGCATTATTAATTTCTATCCAGTACTTATCAGGATCTTGAATATAGATTTGCCGTACCTTGTCTTTACGTGTGGTGACGGCATTCTTTTTTCCAGGCCAATCCCAATATGTAATATTATTTTTTTCTAAATGGGCTATAACTCCATCTAAATCTTGAGTGGAGAGACATAAGTGCATTGATTTATTCTTTTCTAAGGGCACAAAGTCTCGTTGTATCAAATGCACATGTGAATTTTCGTTTACCACAAACCAGCGTATGTTCGGCGGATTATCAGGATGTGGTGTTTCTTTGAGGCCTAAAATTTTACCATAAAAATCGGCACTTACATGTACATCTTTTACGACTATGGATTGGTGATCAAACTGAAACTCAAAAGGCTGCGCATGAACCATTGTGGAGCTAAGAAATAGGATACATACCAAGGCTACTAATTTTTTCATATGTTTAAATTTTTACTTCTGCGATACAAGCTAAAGAACCTTTTTTAGTATCACAAATTTTATATTTTGTTTTGTGTAGGTTTCTTCCGTTTCTGTCATTCCAAATTTCTTGTAATATGCTGTTTTGTCTACTCTTGCGTTGCACCAAAGCGTATGATAGCCTTCATTTTTTGCATACTGCATTACGTGTATTAGTAATTTTGTACCAAAGCCTTTTCCTTGCTCCTTGGTTGTGGTTGCAAACTTTCTAAACTGAGCCATACCGGTAGCGGTTTGAAAAATTGAAACAATACTTATAAGTTCTTTTTCTACAAAGAGTCCAAAATGGGTGCCGCGCGCATCTTCAGGTAATTGTATAAAATTAAATGGTAAATTGGGCCACATCACCTTGTGCCGCAGCGGCCATGTTTCTTCAGCAGTTATTTGTTTAATTGTTAAAGTCACCTTGAATAAGTATTCCTTTTGTGATTAAATATTGGGCAGTTGCATAGGTGCCCATGATGATGATATGTGACATAGGTAGTGCCATAAAAAATTTATCAATAGCAAGTACGGTATCAGATAACACAAAAAATAAGGATCCTATAAAAACGAAATTGAAACTTGATTTTGGCACTTTTCCTTTGCGCTTGAATGCCGTTAGTACCATAGCAAGAATTCCTAAAATATATAGTATTACCGGAATTTGAAGTGATCCTAAATTTTCTTTTAAAAAAAAGAACAGTACAATTCCATAGGAAAAAAGGACCAAGACAAAAACCTTAAAGCAAGAATCTAAGTTGTTATTCCATCGCTTTATGAAATTTAATGAAAATAGTAGGTGTGCCAATAAAAAGGAGCCTAGACCTAAAGTGAAATATATGCCAGAAGATGTTTCGAAAAGTAAAAAAACATCACCAAATAAAGAAAAAAGTAAGGCTGCCAACATCAAATAAAAGCTAGCATTGCGATTTGATTTCGCTTGCACCACAAAATAAATGATTAACGAACTTAGAATTAGGGGCTTGCTAACGAGTCTTAAATGCGATAAAGATGCATAACCACATATAATATCAAATAAAACCAAAACACCATACCACCAAACAAAATTGTTTTTTTGAAGTTTCATACAGTTGGGTTGTATGGTGTTTTAAGCAAAATTAATTGCTACCGATTGGAGGTGGACCATCAATCATAGGCTTATAGACTTCATCTCCTTTACGTGTTTTAAACTCTTCTTTTACTTCATTGACCATTTTTGGATTTTCAAGGAGATCAACTGCTGTCATACCTAATGCCTTTGCTGCATACACCATTCCTTTATGACCTATTGACATGCCACCACAAGCGACAACAGCCCAAGAGTGCCAAGGCGTATCTTTGGGTGCAACAGTTACCCCTAAATTGATATTAGGAACATTCCAACTCACATCACCTACATCGGTAGAACCACCACCGGGAGTTTCAAGCGTTGCACGTAGCAGATTGATAGAAGCATCCATACCAACTTCGGGTTTGCCCACGGCCTTTTGAATTGCTTTGCCAAAGGCTTCTTCTTCAGCCGTATAGCTCATTGGCCCTAAAAGTTCTAAGTTTTTTTGCATGATAGCTCCCCCCGTACGATTTACCAGAACCTCGTAAATACCAGAAACTAAGGTTATTTTGTAATCTACGTTCGCCATAATTGCTGCGCCTTCTGCCATGGCTTTAACGCGTTCATAGGTAGGCAACATTTTGGCTCGTTTTGGATCACGAACACGAACCCATAATTTGGCATAGTCAGGTACTACGTTCACCACTTGACCGCCATCTTGAATGTGATAATGAATTCGTGATGAAGGTAAAATATGCTCTCGATAGTAGTTAATACCTGTAGTGTAAAGTTCTAGTGCATCAGAAGCTGAACGACCATTCCATGGGTCCATAGAGGCATGCGCCGCTTGGCCTTCAAATTCTACAATAAAATCGATAAGTGATAATCCGCTTTGTACATCTGCTTCTATGTCAGCACTAGGGTGCCAACTGAGGTTTACATCTACATCATCCCATAAACCCGCTTCAACCATCCATACTTTAGCGAAGAATTTTTCTTCAGCAGGAGTGCCCAAAAATTTAATTGTGCCTTTAAGTTTGCCCGCTTCAATTTGCTCTTTTATCGCAATAGCAGCTCCTAAACTAGAAGTGCCAAACATATTATGGCCGCAACCATGACCAGCAGCCCCTTCTTTATACGCTTCTTTTTCGGGTTGGGCTTTTTGTGATATGCCTGGTAAAGCATCAAATTCTCCTAAAATACTAATCACCGGTTTGCCTGAACCATAGGTAGCCGTAAAAGCAGTTGGAATATTGGCAACCCCACGTGTCACTTTGAGCCCATTTTTTTCGGCATAATCTGCTAAAACTGCCGAGGATTGTGATTCGTTAAATGCGGTTTCTGCAAGTGCCCAAATAGAATCACTAACCCGAATTAGTTCCGCTTTGTGTTTTTCTACGGAGGCAACCACCGCTTTTTTATTACTGTTCATTTTTTGAGCGGAGACTGTTGCAACAAAAAGCATTAGCATTCCTAAAAGAGTACATTTTTTCATCATAAAATCATTTGTTTATATTCCCGTAAACACGAGAATCTGCTTAGTATATTTGAATTAGCTATTATATTTATTCTTCATATGATCGTAGCCAGACTTGATGAGTTCTGAAAGCACATCAATATCTATGTCTGACAATTTTGTAATGTAAAAACAAGATTTTGCTGCTTTATATCTCCCTAATCGATCCATTAGTTCTGGGTATCTTTTAAAACCCGTATTATACATAGCTAGATGTTGTTTTCTAGGAGAAAAACCTGCTAGCATCATATCACCTTCACGACCTGTATCATAGGTATAATGATAACGATCAAAACCTATTAGACTAGTGCCCCAAAGTACAGGTGGATGGCCTGTAATTTTCTGAAACAATTTAAGAAGTACGTAACTATCGTTGCGCCGAGTCTCATTTGCTACCTCTTTTAAAAATGCTTGTACAGAAGTGGTGGTAGCTTTTGTTTTATTCTCAGACATTGTTGGTCAAATTACAAGGTCTATAAATATAGTAAAAAGAGATTATGCGACCGCTTCTTTGTAGACTTTTAAACAACGTTCACGTGCCAATTTATGATCAACTATAGGGCTAGGGTAGGTCAATTCTTGAAATTCTGGCACCCATTTTTGAATATATTCGAGTTGCTTATCAAACTTTTCGATTTGCGTTGTTGGATTGAATATTCGGAAATAAGGAGCTGCATCAACGCCACTGCCTGCGGCCCATTGCCAATTACCTACATTGGCACTCAAATCATAATCTAATAATTTCTCTGCAAAATACGTTTCTCCCCAACGCCAATCAATAAGTAGGTGCTTACATAGAAAACTAGCAACCAACATGCGAACTCTATTGTGCATATTTCCGGTAGTATTCAATTCTCGCATACCAGCATCTACAAAAGGATATCCCGTTTGACCGTTCTTCCATTTTTCAAATTCTAGCTCGTTATTTCGCCATTCAATACGGTCATATTTTGGACGAAAAGATTGCTTAACCGTATGCGGAAAATGCCACAAAATCTGCATGAAAAATTCGCGCCATATAAGTTCACTCCAAAAAATTTCATTTTCTTCTGCAATGGCTTTTTGCATCATTTCTCGAACCGAAACCGTACCAAATCGAAGGTGAGGACCCAATCGTGTTGTGCCATTCTTTAAGGCTGGAAAATTACGAGTAGCCTCATAATTATTAATAATAGATGGAGTTGCAGTATATGCTGGCACTTTGATATCAGAGCTTTCAAAACCTAATTGGTTTAAGGTCAAGTTGGGCAATTGATTATCCTTTATGATGTTTTTTAGATAAGCTTTGGTATCATTTACCTTTACATGATTTGCATTAAAATGCTCTTTCCACTTGTTTTTATAGGGAGTGTAGACTACATAGGGTTTGCCATCATTTTTTACAATTTCATTTTTTTCAAATATTACTTGGTCTTTTGAAGTATGAAAAGAAATGTTTTTCGTGCGCAATAATTTTTCAATTGTTGAATCTCTTTGTTGTGCATAGGGTTCATAATCATGATTTGTATGCACTTGTTGTACCTTATATTCTTCACAAAGATTAGAGAAAATATGCTCTGGCTTGCCATGATACATGCCAATGGAACTGAAATGAAGCGTATTTAATTGCGAACGCATTGCTTGTAGTGTGTCAAAAATAAAACAAACGCGTGCATCTTTTTTAGGCAGTTTTTCAAGAATTTCTGGGTCAAATATAAAAATTGGCAAAACTTTGTAGCCACTTTTAAGCGCTTTTAGAAAGCCAATATTATCATGCAACCGTAAATCACGCCGAAACCAAAAAATAGCAACTTCTTCTTTCATTTTTAACTAATATTCAAGGTTGACATTCCTCCATCAACACCAACGATTTGACCCGTCATCCAAGTGCTCTTCTCGCTTAACAAAAATATAGCAATGTTTGCAATGTCATCTGCATTTCCAACGCGTTTTAAAGGATGTCTTTGTGCCATCATTTCTCTTTTTCTATCTGTACTTAAAAGTCTTTTGGCTAATGGTGTATCTATCAACGAAGGTGCTATTACATTTACTCTATATTTTGGTGCGTATTCAGCAGCCATTGCTTTGGCAAAACCTTCTATTGCTCCTTTAGCACCAGCAACACTTGTATGAAATGGCATACCTGTTGCTACTGCGACGGTACTAAAAAATACCATACTAGCTTCATCTGCCATAATAGGCATTAGTGATTTAATAACTTTTACTAAGCTAAAAAAATTTAAGTGCATATCCTCTTGAAAAGTCTCTAAACTCATCATTTTAAAAGGCTTAAGATTAATGCTACCCGGACAATAGACAAATCCATGAATTTTTTCTGGTAAAGAAGAAATATCAAGATTATCGGTCGTTGCATCAAAAGACAAATGTGTAACCTTCAGATTTTCTAATCCCTCAGAAGTTCTTGAGGCAATGTACACATTGTAATCTTCTTGTAATTGTTGCGCAATAGAAAGACCAATTCCGCTAGATCCACCTATTAAAAGAATATTTTTCATTTAAAATGATTTTAATGTTAGTTGATTCGGAATGCCTTCTATTTTTCCAAAAAGCTGTTCTAATTTTTCTTCACGGTATTTAAAAATTTGTTGGAGTTGTTTTTTTACAATCAATGGATGCGCCAACTGCCCTAAAATTCCGAAAGGTATTTTGTAATCAATTATATCTTCCATATCGACTCCTCCGTCAATGGGTTTGATAAAGTGTTTATGATGCCAAAGGGCGTAGGGACCAAAACGCTGCTCATCAACAAAATATTCACCTTCTTTTACGTGGGTTATTTCGGTTACCCATTTCGTGGTGTATCCAGGAAATGGAGAAACCTCATATTGAATAATTTGTCCTGCGAACATAGGTCGATCAGCTCCTGCAAGAATGTTAAAACCCATATGTTCAGGAGTTATAACTTTCAAATTTTCTGGACTTGATAGAAAATCCCATGCTTCTTTTTGCGAGATAGGTATAGCTTGCTTAGAGTGCAGTTGATAGAGCTTCATTGGTTCTTTTTTATCAAAGATATGTTCTTTTTGTTTAATAAATATAATAAATCGTTAAACAGTATTTAATCTTAACCATGTCGAATACTTTCGCCAAAATTCATTCGTTAAGTTAAAAACGTGCCATTGGTCTTATATTTTGCTAAAGGACTCCTGAATTTTGTACATTTCGAGAAGAACCATGACAATGAATTTGAAATCAGTTGTTTATTTTCTATACCTCTGCGGCTCTTTTTTGTTTTCACAAGAAGACATTAAAGTTCTTAGTGTGCTACCCAATGAAATTTCAGAAACTTCTGGATTGATTTTTCACAATAATAAATTAATTACGCACAACGATTCAGGCAATTCGGCTCAATTGTTTGAGATTGATACTACTTCATATCAAATAAAACGAACCGTAACGGTTGAGGGAGCAGAAAACAAAGATTGGGAAGACCTAGCTCAAGATGATGCTTTTATCTATGTTGGAGATTTCGGAAATAATATTGGTATTCGTACTGATTTGAAAATTTATAGGATAAGCAAAGAAGATTATAATCAATTTGATACCGTAACTGCAGAACAAATCGCCTTCAATTATGAAGATCAAGTAGATTTTACAGATACAGGGACTAGTGATTGGGATGCTGAGGCATTTTTTATTTTGAATGAGCAGATTGTTATTTTAACCAAACAATGGAAAAGCAAAGGAACGGATGCGTATGTAATACCTAATACGCCCGGTGAACATATCGCAAGAAAAATTGATTCCTATGCCATTGATGGATTGGTTACGGGTGCTACCTACAACCCATTGTCTGATGTACTATTTCTTATTGGATATTCATCAACATTAGGAGTTTTTACAGCAAGTTTTGGAACTCCTACGATTGCTAAAATTTTCACAGATACTAGCAATAAAACCAATTTGAGTATTGGAATAGCTCAAGTGGAAAGTATTACTTATTCAGATCAGAATACGTATTTTTTTTCGTCTGAATTTTTTAGCAGAACAAATCCTACCATTACCTTAGAACCAACCTTGTTTAAATTCGACATTGTCCAGTCTGAACCCGAACCCGAACCCGAACCTGAACCTGAACCCGAACCTGAACCGGAGCCTGAACAAGAAAACAATGAAATTCAAATCTTTCAACGCTTAGGTTTTGAATTGGCAGAATATAGTTTAAATACCGATGAACCTTTGTTAGGCAGGGCAATTTATGACACTTCAGGACGACAAATAGCTTATATTACAGGCACAGATTTAAATGAAAATTCTGTGGATCTTTCCACTTTACAGAATTCGGTGTATTACCTAACATTTTATTTTAATAATCGAACAGAGGCTATTCCGTTTCTAAAATTTTAAATGATAGGCTTCCACTTATTTTAAGGTTTATTTAACAAATGTCATGCTGGTTTATGTATAGTTTTGTGATACACAAAAAATAAACCAGTAAAATGAAAAAAATTACACTTTTCTTATTTGTTGTTTTGGCTTCTGTTTCGTTAGAAGCTCAAATAAAGACACCAGCACCCAGCCCTTCATCAAAACTGATGCAGACCGTGGGTCTTACCGATGTTACCATTGATTATTCAAGACCTTCTATGCGGGGTAGAACAATTTTTGGAGATTTAGTGCCATTTGATAAATTATGGCGTACGGGTGCAAATGGGTATACCCTTATAACCTTTAGTACTGATGTTAAAATTGGAGGTCAAGATGTTAAAGCGGGTACTTATTCTATTTTCTCAAAGCCAGGTAAATCATCTTGGGAAGTATTTTTCTATACAGATACTCAAGGTGGTGGAACGCCTAACAATTGGGATGATAGTAAGGTTGTTGCTAAAGTGAAGGCTGAAGTTTATCCAATGACGGAAGAAATGAAAGTTGAAACTTTCACAATTACTATTGATGATTTAACCAGTACGTCTGCAAAAATCGGATTCCTTTGGGAAATGCAATACGTGCCTGTAGCATTTGAGGTGCCAGCAGATGCAACGGTTGAGGCTAGTATTAAAAAGACTTTAAACGGACCAAGTGCAGGAGACTATTATGCAGCTGCGACGTATTACTCTGCAGAAGGTAAAGACATTAACAAAGCAAAAGAGTGGATGGATAAAGCAATGGCAATGACTGAAAAGCCAGCGTTCTGGCAATTACGTCAGCAATCGCTTATTCAGGCCAAAGCTGGAGATAAAAAAGGTGCTATTGCAACTGCAAAAAAATCTTTGGCTGGAGCAAAAGAAGCTAAGAATGATGATTACGTTAAAATGAATACAGAATCTCTAAAAGAGTGGGGAGGTATGTAATTCATATAAATTGAAAATTGAAAGTCCTGATTACTTTTATGTAGTCAGGACTTTTTTATTTACAAAGTTCTAGCCAGCATTAACATATTGAGCACATCAATAGGTATTAATTCTTTATTTTTTAAAGTACTAAAGTCAGAAGTATTGTTATTAAAAAGCTTAAGTGCTAATTGAGATTTGTTATGGGTTTCAGTTGTTTGTAAAAGCTGCTCAATAATTCCATCTGAATTTCTATTTAATTTTTTAGCTGCCATAAGTCCAAAGAAATGATCGGTTGAATTTGCAGTTAAATTTTCTTCGGTAAACAATAAAACCTTATTTAGAGTACTATTTCGTTTTTGAGTTTGACCCATTTGTTCATGCATTGCAGCTATAAAAAAATCAAGAGCTCGCTCATCAGGTGAAAACGGTTTACCAACCCCTATATTTTCAGGCCATTCTTTAGCATCTTGTAAAACAGCAAGTGCTTTCTTATAATTCTTTTTGTTGATGTGTTGTGCTGCAACACCCATATGAGCTCTCTTAAAGATATCTCGACTTTCACTAGCATGTTCGTAGGGTAATACTTGAATTGTTTTTAAAATTTTTAAGACTTCATTAAAACGCTGTGTGTTTAAGAGTGATTTTGCATGTGCTAATCCGATATTATAATTTGTAGTATATTTTTTGTACGCTTTTTTAGATTGGGTGTATGCCGAATCAAAATCACCAAAACTATGATTTAACAAGATGATTTCTTCCCAAACTTTCCAGTCATTCGGGTTTAATTGTAGGGCCTTATCTAAGTCTGAAATTGCAGAAGGAAGATTATCTTTTTCATTTGTTATAGATGACATTTTTGATCGAAAGCGATAAAACACATCGGCATCTGGGATGTTGCCAAGATCTTTTAATAGTGCAATACCTTTGCTTTTAAGACCAACGGCTAGGTAATTTTGAGCCAGATAATATTTTAGCTTCCAACTTTCGTTTTGATTTATAGCCCATTCTAGGACAGGAATAGTTTCTCTTCGATACGGAAACACAAAATTCACTTTCGCATTCAAAGCCTTATCTAATAGTCGCTTACTTTCATCAGCCTTTATATCTTTCTGTAAATATGATTTCCACAACTCATTTTTAACGCTTTTTTTTCCATTCAGTAGCGATAATAAAGCTTCTTGTTCAAAACCTAATTCAGTATATCGCAGCGCAATAGCCAAGGCAGATTCTTCTTGAAATTCATTTTTGATATTTTTTATAACTTCTATATCACTTGAATCTTTGTAGTTGTTCATTCTAGCTTCTTCCATCGCCACAAAATGATTTAGAGGGTCTATTTTTGATAAAGCATTTTTATGCTCTGTAAATCCTTTTTGGTCTTTAATTAACCGGTGCAGTACCAGTAAAACCTCTCTAGCATTAAGGTTATAGGTGTTGAAGTCCAATGCTTTTTTGGCATAGGTTCTAGCTCTTTTTAATTGTTTGTCCACCAAATATATTTCTGCCATTTGGGCAAACGCGACAGATCTATGTTTTACATCACGAGCAGCCCAACCTAATGATTCTAAAGCATTGATGTTATCTTGTTTCGCCCTATAAGAAATACCTGCGATATAATTGGCATCAGCATTATAGGTGTCCATTTGTAAAACAGAATTGACATGTTTCAATGCGATATCATAATTGGTTCTTCTATATTCTAATTCTGCAAGTTTAATCAACCCTGCTTGATGCGATGGGTCATCGTTGGTTAGCTCAGTTAATTTCTGATGAGCAAGTTCGAATTCTCGAAATTCTAATGCTTCACAGCCTGCAAAATATAGCGCTTCACTTTTTGATATTACTAAATTTTTATTTGGATAAAAAGGTCTTTTGATTCGATTTATTTCTGGGTCATTCGAATAAGATAATTCCGTTCCATCTACATATATTTCTATTTTATCAATTTCGCTAGCGCTAATTTTTTTAGTAAAAACTTCCATTGGTGCTAAGGCCAAAGTATGCATTTCAGTTTTTCCATTGACAACAACTCGTAGTGTGGTATTTATGTTTTGCAAGGCATTAATACTAATTGTTGTTTCACCGTTATTTGTTTCAACATTCAGAACACCATGTTCAGCGGCATCTTCCATACCACCTATTTCTTTTATGGGAAACCAAATTTCACTCCAGCGATCCATCATATACGGATCAAAACCAACCTGGCTAATTGGGTTGGTTGCGCCGGGAAAATATTGATCAAATAGGCGACCCGCTTGAAATTCAATGTACTGACCATCGGTATCAGTTAATAAATCTTCCCAAATACCGCCAGATCGCGATAGCGCCCAAAGCCATAACTTTTGCCCTGGCATTTCTTCATAGGGTGACCATTGTCCAAATCCAAATTTACGATCGTGATAATATCCACCAAAAAAATCATTGTATTCACCCACAACATGGTAGGACTTGGCGGGCCCGAAATTATTATTTTTATACATAGCAAGATTTCTACCTTTTTCATCAATAGGCCAGGGGTGAGCGTCTCCGTTATGTTCAACATATGCATTTCCTGGAATAAAAAATTCAAGGTCATTAGTCGCAACTGCTGCTGCAGTCATCCAATTATAATATGATTCGGTTAAAGGGGAGGCATTGTACCAAGAAGCATTAGTTTCAAAATAAGCCTTGTCTTTTTCTAGTCGTATTTCAACAGTCCACCTTGTATTTGAGGGCAAATCAGTATTACTAACAATACAGCTAACACTCCCATCTTTATTGGTTTGTGTTGTATAATCAACAGCGGTGGCAGTTGCTGGGTGATGACCGATGATACCAAAATTAAACTCAATTCCGCCGGAGGTCCAAGGTCCTCGCATTGCAATATTTCGAAATTTGATCACTTCGTTTTTATACAGAAATTCTTCACCAGTACTTTTTTCAATAGCGCCCCATACTTTACCGCCAATTTCAGGAAGCACCATTACTTTAATATATGCATTCTCTATGGTTACAACTTTCCAATCTTTATTTTGAGGCGCATGTTCATAGGCTTCAAATTTGAAATATGGAAATATTTTTGAATTTTCACCTAAAATCGGTACCGGATTTCCTTTGCCAAAATCGTAGGTAGGTAAGGAGACGGTATTTTCTTCAATGTTTATATCTTGCGCATGTGTATTATGCAGGATTAGAAAGATTACTACAAATACGTAATTTAAAGTGCCACGTTTCATTTCGGTTCTTTTATTGACTCAGTTTTATAGGTCTTGGTCATGTCATCATTTCTAGTGAAAATGATCAGTTTCTGACCATTATTAGCCGGGATACTTTTAATATCACGTACTTCACCTGTTAAATTGATCCCGCTTTCTTGGTTAGGAATTACCTCAAAATTTCCTTTTCCATTACCGAGAAGCAATGTGCTTCTGCTTGCATCATAACGACCATATTTTACTCGTGTCCCATAAAAATTACCCCCAAAAAGAATATCTAAGTGATCGTCGCTATTAAAATCATCAACAAGAATACCGTAGGTAGGAGCAAATTGCGTTTGCGTTGGAAGTGAGGTAATTTTGAATTTGTTATTTCCTAGGTTTTCAATATAGCTCGTTGCGAAAGTTGTAGCCTTATAAATAGAAGTACCTTTCATTTCTTCAGGAGAAAAAATGTCAGTTAATTTTTGATCTGCATAATCAGCATAGTTTATATATTTTCCTTTTAAATAAGGCAGCTGTCCAATCAAATCATCTTTTGAAAATACCGGATAGCTATCTCCCATAACATAAGAACATAGAATGGGGTCTAAGGATCCGTTGTCATCAAAGTCCTTTACAAATAATTCAACGGGTTCTTTGTTTGATGCTTTTAATTGTGAATTAAGACCAAAATTACCTACTACATAATCTAAGTCTCCATCTTTGTCAAAATCACCTTGTTTTATAGTATTCCACCAACCTTTGGAGTTTTTTAGCCCAGAAGATTCATCAAGCAGCTCTAAAAGCTTTCCATGTGTATTCTCAAAAGCTCGAATATTCATGTATTCACCTACGAGTATTAAATCAGGATTACCATCAGCATTAAAATCTGTCCAAAGCGCATCAGTAACCATTCCTGGTTTTTCTAAGGTTTCATTTACGGTAGCTGTTATATCGGTAAAGATTCCATTACCATCATTTTGTAAAATATAGCTTCTTGGCCCTGTCGGATACTTACCAGGAATTAGCCTTCCGCCAACAAACAAATCTAAATCTCCGTCTAGGTCAATATCTGCAGCTGCAACAGAAGAACCACTTGTTATCATCGGTGGAAGCGAAGACTCTTTCTTTTTGTAAATTCCATTACCCGAGTTTATCAGTAAACGATCTTGTAATTCAGGCGCATCAGAAGAAAATTCATTTCCTCCACTTACAATATACAAATCGAGATCTTTGTCATTATCCGCATCGAAAAACAAGGCGTCAACATCTTCAAACATTTTGTCTTTTTCAAAAATGTTTTGATTCAAAGCTTTGAAATCCCCAGCTTTGGTTTGTAAAAATAATTTACTGGCACTACCTTTTGCACTACCAATAAAAATATCTTCTAATCCATCATTGTTAATATCACCAATTGCAATTTTGGGTCCTTGTGTCGATGTTTTGTGAAGTAGTAGTTGCTCTTTTTTAAAATCAATATAATTGTTTTCTTTATGTAAAAAAGGAATTAAACTGTCAGTGGAGATATCCGTAAAATAGGTTGGAACAACCCTTTGTGCTTCTTTATCATAACCTTGGGCATTTTTTTGTTCCAGCGTAATAACTTGGTTAACCGCTATGTTTGTTACAGACTCTTCTGTAAGGTCTGGCCAAACAACTGTTAAATGTACAAGAGAATCTTTTGCGCCTAATCCAAAAACAAGCATCTGGTCTACAGAAGATTGATAACCCCTTGTAGGCATCATTTCTTGACTTATTACTTTGTCACCTACTTTTAACGAAATTTTAGATCCGATACCGAATGTATTCTGACCGTCGCCTTTTAGTTTTATAGATAAATAGTTATTAGAACTATGTAATTCACTATTATTTCGATAAACAAAGGCTTCTTGTTCAATATTATTGACTACTAAATCTAAATCACCATCGTTATCTAGATCTGCATATGCGGCTCCATTTGAAAGTGACTTTTGATCTAAGCCCCAATCTTTATTTTTTTTTGAAAATGTTAGATCTCCATTGTTTCTATACGTGTAGTTCTCTTCAATCGTAGATGGAATTTCTTTTAATAACTCCATAATTGCGGTTTGCTTCCCTGTTTTGTTTTCTTCCAATTTTGCTTGTACAGCGTAATTGATAAAATCCATATTGGTATAATCGCGTTTATAACCATTGGTTATAAATAGGTCTTTATATCCATCATTATCTAAATCAGTAAAAAGGGAGGTCCAACTCCAATCGGTATTTGAAATTCCAGAAAATTGGCCAATTTCTGAAAACGACTTTCCTCCATTATTAAGATGTAGCATATTGCGCATGGTTTGATTGTAAAAACCAGAATTAACTAAACGCTGATATTTATCGTAGTTGTCAGGACCCGAAACCATTTTTTGACGATAGTTGCCTTCAGGTAGCATATCTAGTGTCATTATATCTGTAAAACCATCATTATTAATATCTGCAATATCTGATCCCATCGAAAAAAGAGACGTATGTCCTATATAGGTTTCAAGTTTTTCGGTAAAAGTGCCATCCATATTGTTGATATATAGATAATCTTGTTCGTTATAATCGTTTGAAATGTAAATATCAGACCAGCCATCTCCGTTTAAATCAGAAACTGCAACCCCTAATCCAAAACCGAGTACATTAGAAACAAGTCCTGCTTGTTTGCTAACATCTTTAAAAATTCCATTGGTATTTTTATATAATTTGTCTTCAAATGAGCTGTTTTTTTTGTTTTTTAAGGAAGCTGTAATTTGTCCGAATCCTGCATATTCTTGTGTAGAATGATTGAGCACGTATAAATCTAAATCTCCATCTTTATCGTAATCAAAAAAAGTTGCTTGGGTTGAATATCCAGAATCATCTATCCCATAAGCTTTTGCACTTTCAGTAAAAGTTAGATCGCCATTATTTATAAAAAGTAAATTTTTTCTTTTGGATGGATCTTTTGCTGCGGAACGGCAAACGTAAATATCTAAATATCCGTCTGCATTTACATCAGCCATAGTTACGCCTGTATTCCATAAACCTGAGGCAAAAACTCCAGCTTCTTTAGCTATTTCATCGAATTCAAGGTCTCCTTTATTCAAATACAAGTGGCTACCCACCATGTTTCCGGTAAAGTAAATATCGGCAAGTCCGTCGTTGTTAAGATCACCAATAGCTACACCACCGCCGTTATACAAATAACCGTATTCAAGAACATTAAATTCTTTGGTTTCCTTTAAGGAGTTTTTAAAATTGATATTCGTTTCGCTAGGTTTAAGCAATGTGAATAGGGTAGAGGTGTCATTTTGATTGCAAGAGACGGTAAAAATAAAAAGTATTAGAAGTAAAAATGAACCTTTAAACTGCAATGACATTCTTTGTATTTTGGTTTAATTAATAAAAAAAGCACCAATATAAAAGTATTGGTGCTTTAATAAGATTAAAATGAATGGGTTATTGCTTATCCCACCAAACTTTGGTATTGTTTTTATCAGCACCACCAAGTTCTGGACCACTAATAGCAGCCTGAACTGCATCGCCGTTGGTATCGAATTCACTAGCAACGTAAACCATTCTTCGCATGATTTCACTTACGCCAACATCTGGATTCTCAGATTGTACTCTGGCATATTGTTTTGGGTAACCAGTTCTTCTTAGCTCTGCCCATGCTTCCCATCCGTTAGGATAGATTGCCAACCATTTTTGAGTCATTACTTGTTCGAATTGCTTCGCAGGATCTGCGGAAAATGCAACAGGAATATCTGTGACAGGCATTGCACCAGCTTCAAAAGGTACAGGAACTCCTGTACTTGCTATGTATGCATTAATACCAGCAGCATCTGCACCGGTTTTCTGCATCATTGAAGCTCTTATTCCATCTTCATATAAAGCTTGAGCTGTTCCACCCATTGACCAACCTTGTAATGCACCTTCAGCTCTTAAAAAGAACATTTCAGCTGCATTCATTAATTCTATTGGAGGGTTGGTTCCGCCTCTTGCAACGTCTATAAATTTGGCAGCTAAATCAGAATGACCAGCATTCTTACTTGTTTCTAAAGAAACTTTGGTTTGACCATTCAATAAGCCTTCATAAGCACTACCATCACCATCTGAATCACCGTCAGCTGCTTCAGCAAAGTACTCCGGTAATCGAGGATCTGCATAACCTTCTAAAATACTTTCCATAGTGGCACTCATTCTAAATTCTCCCCAATCGGTAATTGTTTCTAAAGGGTTTCTGTTTTGGTCATCAACAGATACCGTCAAATTTTGACTATTATCCATCATAACTCCTGCAGCTACAGCTTTTTCAGCTTCGCTCTGTGCTTTTGCAGGATCGACAAATCTGATTCGCATTGCTAAGCGCAAACGCAAACTATTTGCAAGAGTTGACCATTTAGCAGCGTCACCACCATACATCCTATCACTACCTGCGTAAGATGAACCACCACCACTAAGTTGTGAAACAGCTTCATCTAGTGTAGTAAAAAAATCAGTATACATTGATTCTTGAGTATCATAAGGTACTGATAGCTCTCCGTTACCAAACGACGAATAAGGAACTGGACCCCAATAATCAGTAATTCTATGATATGCATGAACTCTTAAAATTTTAGCCATTGCATTACCCACTTGATTTGCATTAGCTTCAGATAAATCTTCAACTAATTTAATCTGCGGAGCAGCTTGACCATAAAAAGATCCCCAGGCTAAATCGGCCCAACGACCTACTTGAACATATCTGTCAGAATCAAAGCCTGCCGCAGTAGTAGCGTAGTATTGTGCCCAAATATCTGAAAACAAGTTTTGAGAAATCTGAAAACGCCAATGCAAACCGTTTACTGAAACATATTGCGCTTGGGCAAAAGCTTGCCCTTGTAATACCTGACTTTCTTCAAGAGCCCCAATGTCTAGCGCCAAAGGATCGGTATTAATTTCATCGAATTTTTCGGTACAACCTAAAAAAGCTGTAGCCAGGACAATTACGAGTCCAATTTTTGTTAATACTTTTTTCATAATTTTTTCTTTAAAGTTACAATTTTTTTTAAAACCCAAATTTAACATTGACTCCTAAGCTACTAGTATTTGGTGGAGCGAAAGACTCAAAACCATCTGCACTAGTATTTGTGCCTGTAATTACTTCAGGATCAATAGATGCGCTATTGGAAATAAAGAATAGATTTCTACCTACTAAAGAAATTTTAGCACTCCTGAAAGGTCCGTCTCCAAGCATATTTTGTGGTAAACTATAGCCTAATGTCATTTCACGCATTCTTATATTAGAAGCATCTTCAACGAAAGCCTCTCCAACAGGTGAGTTTCTTCCTCCTACTTTAGCCCAAAATTGTTCTGCATTAACATTAATGTTGTTTGGGCTACCATCTGCTTGTACTACATCAAGCTCAGGAAATATATTAGTTCCGAAAACTAAAGATCCATCACGACCCGCTACTGTTTTTTGTAGCGCACCGTCTGAAGCTAAAATAGCATTGGTAAATGAACCAACTTGTCCGCCTTGACGTATGTCAATTAAGAAGCCAAAGTTCCAATTCTTATAGGTAAAACTGTTATTCATACCACCCAACCAATCTGGGTTGAAGTTTGCAACTAAAACATCTTGACCAGAAGTAATTTCAGGTGTACCATCTGCAGCTACTAGAACTCTTCCTTGAGCATCTCTAGCAAAACCTCTAGAATATACATTACCCCATTCATCACCAACGTTCAATTCAAATCTTCTAAAGAAATCTCCACCAAAACTCAAGGTTTCTAAACCTTCTGCTAATGATAATACTTCACTATCATTTTTAGCATAATTGAACGTAATGTTCCAGCTAAAGTCTGGTGTATTAACCGGTGTACCCGTTAAAATAACTTCGATACCTCTATTCTGAATATCGGCACCATTTATGAACTTGGTTGCAACACCCGAACCTTGTGGAACTTGTTGACCAAATAATTGATCAATACTATTTGTTTTGTAGTATGTAAAATCAACACCCAATCTACTGTCTAGGAATCGAGCATCAAATCCAAATTCTAATGATTTTGTACGCTCTGGTCTTAAATCAGGATTTGGAAGTTGTGTACCTAATTGAATAAAACCACCCGCTTGAAGACTAGCAATACGAGTCAAATTAAAAGGACTAGTGTCGTTACCAACTTCGGCATAAGAACCTCTTAGCTTGAGAAAAGAAATGAAATCTGGCATGGTGGTTAAATCTGAAACTACAGCACTTAAACCCGCTGAAAAATAATCAAACCTTCTATTAGCTGCAGGTAAGGTAGAACTCCAATCACTTCGATAGGTTAAATCAAGGAAAATTGCATCTTTCATTGCTACTTGTCCAAACGCGTATAATGAATTCACTTCACGACGACTTATGTCTTGATTTGCGGTTAGATTTTGAGCATTACTGATAGCAAAAATATTCGCAGCGTTTAATCCGCCTGCATTTGTTCTAACAAATTTATTATTTGCTTGACGGTTATTACCACCTACATTCAAATTGAAAGCTAAATTATCGTTAATTTGTTTATTGTAGCTTAATAAGAAATCTGTATTCCATTCTAATCCACTAGAATAGTTTGTCGAATAATTGCCATTATCAGCAACAATATATGAATCATTAAATAATCGATCCTCTCTATTTTGAGAGCTTTGATCAACCGCAGTTCTTACTAACAAACTTAAATTATCAGCGAAATTATATTTCAACGACATATATCCAATTATTCTATTGGTAATAATTTCCTTTAAATTCTTATTTATAGTCCAATACGGGTTGGCACCGCCATTATCGCCTGGTTTCCAATAATTCTGACGTGAATTACCGGCAGCATCAATATATGCGAAGTTCGCAGCGTCTTCTGTTCTAATATTTCTTGGTAATCGATAAGCATGTCTCCAAGGGTTTGTAAAAGATTCACCTGTATCTAATAAATTATTTAAGTCTGATCGTATATAGTTGACCTTTGTACTTAAGACTAATTTATCATCGATTAAGTTATTATCAATTTTCAAACTAATATTATGTCTTTTTAAATCGTTGTCTGGAACGATACCATTTCGAAGTTCATGCGTATAACCAAAGAACGTTCGCATTTTCTCATTACCAGACCGTATTGAAATATTGTTCGCAAGATTAAAACCAGTTTGCATAAAGTCATTGACATTATCAGCCTGAGGACTTAATGAATAACTTATAGGAGTACCAGGCTGCCATCCAGCAACAGTAGCACCAGTTAATGCGGGACCCCATGAACCTGTTGAGGCCGGGTTGTAAACCCCACCACTACCTTGTCCGAATTCATTTTGGTAATCAAACAGAATATTACCTTGTTGAGCGGTAATAGTAGAACTAATATCAATGGTCATTCTATCAGAAGTTCCTGATTTCGTAGTAATAATAATGGCACCATTATTTGCTCTTGCACCATAAAGTGCTGCAGCGTTTGCTCCTTTTAAAACATTGATCGAAGCAACATCATCTGGGCTAATATCAGAAATATCGCCCCCTAGCGGCACACCATCAACTACATATAGTACTTGACTACTTCCTGCAATAGACCGATTACCTCTTAAAACAACTTTCGAAGAACCACTAACCCCATTACCTGAAGTTTGAATAGATAAACCAGCAACTTTACCAGATAAACTATTTACTAAGTTTTGTTGTGGTCTAGCTTCATCGATTCCTTTTGGGTCAACCCCTTGTGTTGCATAAGTCAACGATTTTTTTTGTCGCTTAACACCTAAGGCAGTAACTACGACTTCGTCTAATTGACTTGCATCTTCGTCCATTGACACATTGACTGTGTTAGAAGATCCAACAATAACCGATTGTGAGGCAGTACCTATATAAGAAAATACCAAAGTGCCACCTTCGGCAACCTCAATAGTATAGTTCCCATCAAAATCAGTTTGTGTACCATTGGTGGTACCTTGTACAAGAACATTGACCCCGGGCAACGGGGTATTGTCTGATGTAGCGGTAACGTTACCTGATACGGTTTTTGTTTGCGCTAGCAATGGCGATGTGCCTAATACCAGTACAAATAATACGAGCAGTTTTTTAATCATAATGTTGAGTTTTGATAATGTTAGTTAGTTTAACATTGAATTAACATAAGTATGAAAGTAAACTTTTTTCTAAAGAAATACCAATAAAAATTTAAAAATGTGTTCGAACACATCAATTTAGCGAAAACGTTGTAGCTAAAAAGCTAATATGGTTAAGGTCAAAAAAGGATGCATTTGTAGTACTACTAAATTCGATGAGCCAAAAACTTAATCCAAATAATACTGCACGTTTTCTAACGTAATGATATCTATTGGCAACAAGTTTTCTGAGGGGATGGGTTTTCCAAAAAGAAAATGTTCGGCGAGGTAGCCAACTCCTAAATACGCTTGTCTTTTCGGTTTTTGGTGAATTAAAAAATCAATTTTTCTGTTTTCGAGAAGTTCAATATTCTCTTCTAATAAGTCATAACCAACAATCACAATCTCATTTGCCAAGTCACTTATTGCATTGATAAAAAGGTAAGACTTTGAGTTTGTGATAAAAATTGCAGTAATACTATCATCTTCCTTAATAAGGCTTAGACATTCTTTTCGAAAAGAAATTACCTCTTTAGTTTTTAAGCTAAGGGTTTCGATTTTCGGACTAGATTTTTTTTCTCCAAAATAAGCCTTGAATCCATCTTCCTTCAATTTCATATGGGCTTCTTCATCTAAATGTAAAATTATCATTTTTGATGAATCACTAACCATTTTGTCGATTAGACTAGCAGCGACTCTACCGCTTTGAAATAAATCTTGACCAATAAAACTTTTGGTGTTCAAAGCATTGGTGTAATTGTTGAAAAGTGCTACTGACACCTGTTTCTTTTGACATTGAGTGAAAATATCTAAAGCTTCTTTTTGAAAAAGTGGAGCCATCAAAAGAACATCTGGTGCAGTCTGCAAAGCTTCTTGAGATTTTTCAAGAAATGAGATACTTTCTGAAGGGTCGTAATAAAATCTAGAAACATGTATACCAAAAGGTTTAAATTCTTTTGCTGCTTTTTTTATTCCTTTCACCGCTGGTGACCAATATGCGTCTTGTTTAGGGTCCGGTAGTATTACACTAATGTTATATATCTTATTGTTTTTAAGATTTCTTGCGATTGGATTGGGTTGATAGTCAATTTCTTTTAAAACCTTTTCAACGCTTTTTAATGCTTTGTCTGAAACTCTACCTCGACCGTGTAGAACTCGATCTACTGTTCCTTTCGAAACACCTGATAATTCAGCAATATCTTTTATGGTATATTTTTTATCCATATTGTTTAAAGAAAATAAGTTGCAAAAAATATAAAAATTATTACACAAATGAGGTGAAATTTAGCAATATCTTAAATATTTATTAAACTACCTTAACATAGCTAACTAGTAAATTGCTAGACATTTAGCTAAATGTATGGTCTTATGGTTAGTCTTTTATTGGAGGGGGAGTAAGTAATCTCTCTAAACTTTCAAATATCATCGCAATTAATATTACTAATGCGCACCCAATAAAATTCAACCATAAATAACCCAACTTTTCTTCACCCGAAGGAAAGTTATAAATCAAGAAATAAAATATAAGGCACACTACTACCTGGGTTATTAGGGCGGCGACAAAGACAGCATTTCCTTTTATAAATTTGAAAAAGAAAGCCAAAAAGAAAATACCCAATACATTACCATAGAAAATACTACCGATGATATTTACCAACTGTATTAAATTATCAAAAAGATTTGCGATACAGGCAATTAAGATGGCAATTATTCCCCAAACTAAAGTAAATATTTTAGAAGTTAAAACATCTTGTTTATCAGAAGTCTCTTTTTTTCTATTTCGTTTATAAATGTCAAGCGCAGTAATCGTACCCAAGGCGTTAAGTTCTGAAGCAGTTGATGACATTGCTGCTGACAGTATAACTGCCAATAACAAGCCAATCAGACCATTCGGTAAATTGTTTAGAATAAAATGAATGAAAACATAGTCTTTATCATTGATCTCAACACTTTCATCTGCTTTTTTAATTAAAGTTTTGGCTGCTAATCTATGTGCGCTATCTTTTTTATTTAGTGCGATAATTTGCTGTTTCGCAACTTCAATTGTTTTGTACTCTTTTAGCTCTAAAGCAGCGGAAAATTTATTTTGGGCTATCTTTTTTTCAATTTCCAGTTCGTATTGCGCTTCCTGTAACAAGTTGTAATCTGTTGCAAGATTAGACTCCATAACTGCTTTGGTAGCAGCAGGATTAAAATTTAGGGGTGAAGAATTATATTGGTAAAAGACAAATACCATTACGCCAACCAATAAAATAAAAAATTGCATGGGAATCTTAAAAATTCCATTAAAAATTAATCCAAGTTGACTTTCTCTTACTGATTTACCTGTTAAATAACGTTGCACTTGGCTTTGGTCAGTTCCGAAATAGGCTAATGCTAAGAACAGACCACCAGTTATACCACTCCAAAAAGTATATCTTTTTTCGGTATTAAAACTAAAATCTAAGATATCAAGTTTATTGCTAGCGCCTGCAATTTTTAGAGCCTTGCTAAAAGAGATGTCTTGTGGCAGATAACCAAGAATAAAGAAAAAGGTAATGAACATACCGGTCATTATGATGAACATTTGCTGTTTTTGCGTAACACTTACCGCTTTAGTGCCACCGGAAACCGTATATATAATTACCAAAACACCAATAATTATATTTAATAATCTAAGATCCCAACCTAAAATTGCCGATAAAATAATGGAGGGTGCAAATATGGTTATTCCTGCTGCTAAGCCTCTTTGTATTAAAAAAAGAATGGCAGCTAAAGATCTCGTTTTTAAGTCAAATCTATTCTCTAGAAACTCATATGCGGTATACACTTTAAGCCTATGATAAATGGGAATAAAAACTAAGCAAATGATAATCATGGCAATAGGTAATCCAAAGTAGAATTGCACAAAACCCATTCCACCATGAAATGCCTGACCCGGAGTTGATAAAAATGTGATTGCACTTGCTTGAGTAGCCATTACAGATAACCCTATCGTCCACCATTTAGAATCTCTACCGCCGCCAACATAGTCTTCTACATTGTTTTTACTTTTACGGGTTTTCCAAACACCATAAATTACTATGAAAAGTAAAGTGCTAGCGAGTACAAGCCAATCAATTGTTTTCATATTAATTATAAGATGTCATTAAATACAAAAAAATCATAACATAGATAATGTTAAGAATTAGTACCAGCGTGTACTCTTTTTTCCAAACAATTTTCTCTCGCATGCTTAGCCTTTTACGTTCGATGTATTCTTTACTTTTTCTTTTCCCACACTTAACATGTTAGCAAAAAGTTTGTAGGCACCTGAAACCCCAGCAGGAAGTTCTCTAAAAAAGCTTAGACCTGTATATATGTAATTTCCTTTGCCATAAGGGGCTATTAAAAGACTTCCTTTCTTCGCAGTTTCACCTTCATCTTGCATAGAAAGAATGGGAGTAAAAGCAGAATCCCATTCATTTGGAAAATAAAGGCCTCTTTCTTGAACCCATCCATCAAAATCTTTAGCAGCAATTGGATTCGGAAAATTAACTAAAGAATGTTCTTTTGCTAAAATACGCACTTCAGAATTTTCGTCTGTAACTCGGTCTCGTGAAAGTTTTAAATCGAATGGTGCGATATTCGAAAATTGTTTGTCCCATCTACCAGCGGTATTGTACTGAACAACAAGATTTCCGCCATTTTTAACATAATCTAAAAGGAAACGTTGTTTGAATTTTAACTCTTTAACGACATTGTAAGCGCGAATACCGACCACAACAGCATCAAATTTAGCAAGACTACCTTCTTGAATGGTCAAAGGATCAACGAGAATTACCTTGTACCCAATTTGTTCTAAACTGGTAGGCACTTCATCGCCTGCGCCAACGATATAACCAATATTTTCACCCAATCTTTCAATATTTAGTCGAACAACCTTCGTTTCTGAAGGCAGTAAAACAGACTGTGTAGGCACGTGATCGTAGGTAATGGTTACCAATTCTTTTGTAAGTGCCTTTCCGTTAATTCTTACAATAGGCGATATGTAATTTTCATCTTCATTTTCAGGGGGAGTTAAGGTAAACATGATGATTTGTTCGTCTCCCTTTTTAGCTATTTCAAAAGGTTTCGTTTCTTGATCTACGACCCATCCTTCTGAATAACAAAATTGTACTTCTCCCTTCAAGTTATCTTTATGTGCTTTGACCGTCACGGGAACCTCTTTTGATTTTTCATCAGCAAATATCAAAACCTTGTCGTTGAAACGAGCTGTCGCTTCAGGCAGTACTTCAAAAGGTTCATAAAGCTCCCCTTTGTCGTTTCGCGCGTATTTGTATACAATCGGTTTTTCAAAAGTTATTTCATAACCGCCAAAATCTAAAAGGAAATTTGCATAAAAAGCTCTTGGGGTTTCAGGCTTGCCAATTAAACTAGCATCGGTAACCTTGTATGTACCCAAAGTTCCCTTTTCATTCAACCAATACGGACTTGTATATTTTGTGCCTTCAGGTACTACAACATCAATTTCGAAATTTTGCTTGTCGTTGTTGCTTAGCGAAATATTCGGACTAATGGCAGTAGCACTAGGCACGGTAATAGCTTTGAGACTAACCATTATTGTGCTTCTATTCAAGGCTTCAATATTTACCTTAAAATTGTTCCCCGGATTGCTACTCGCTGATTCTGCGCTAGCTTCCAAAAATAATCCAGAAACTGCCAAGATAATAGCTTCTATTTCTTTCAATTTACTATTCTTCCAATCTACATCTGTTATCGTATTTATTAACTTGTGCGCTTTTAACAATTCGGGTAAATGTTTCGAAGGGTTTTTGAAATCAAAATTTTGTTCAACAGCGTACAAAATTTTTCCTATGGTTTCACCTCCTTCAACCCGTGACCAGGTTGTGTTAATTCCATCGAATAAATTATTTTTATTTTCAGGTAGATCTCCTTTTAATAATTCAACGTATTCATTTTGACTTCCTCTGGTGCTAAGTCTTCCAAATCCTTGACATAAATGTTGGCTGCTTGCTAATGATGCAAGCTCATTGTTAGAGATTCCTAAAATAGGGTAGTAGGTACCAATATCCATCTGTAACATTTTAGATTTATCGGCTTTTTCAAATTTTTCTTCACTTCCATAAAACCACCATGAGGTATTAAAGAACAAGCGTTTAGGTTGCCATATTCCGGTAGTGGATAATTGCTCAGGATAGGATTTAGGGTCGTTCACCAAATCAAAAGCCTCAACGCTTAACATTGCCGAAGAAGTATGATGGCCGTGAGTAGAACCCGGTGATCGGTGGTCAAACCGATTAATAATGACATCTGGTTTGAAATCTCGAATGATACGAACTACATCACCTAAAACAACTTCCTTATTCCATATTTTTAGGGTTTCATTCGGATGTTTAGAATAGCCGAAGTCATTTGCTCTAGTAAAAAATTGTTGTCCACCGTCAATTCGTCGCGCAGCTAAGAGTTCTTGTGTCCTTAAAACACCGAGTAATTCCCGTAATTCTGAACCAATTAAATTTTGTCCACCATCACCTCTTGTTAGTGATAAATAGGCTGTTTGCGCTTTTGTGTTATTCGATAAATAAGATATTAAGCGTGTGTTTTCATCATCTGGGTGAGCTGCAATATAAAGGGCTTTGCCTAAAAAGTTTAATTTTTGAACCGAATGATAAATATCAGCCGAAGTTAGTTTTTTAGGAGCTTGAGATAAAAGACTTAGCGGTAAAAATAGTAATGCAATAAAAATAAAAATATATTGACGCATTCGAATATATATTAGTTGGCACTCAAAGATAGAAAGATATATGACGAAGAAATATTCTTTTACAACTTCTTTAACAATCTGTTGTATGTTTCGAAGCTGAACCTAAGATTTCTCCTCTGAATACTGCTCAAATTGATCTGATAATTGTTCATTATAAACAGACACTAATGCAACCCCTTTTTGTAAAACAAGACTGTTTGGATAGGTTAGTATTTCGCCGTTTTTCTTTCTTAAATACAGGTGAAAAGCTCTAATATCTTCGATTACAAAAACATTTTGGCTTAGGTCTTCCGTGTCACTAATTTCTTTGTCCATAATACGGATTGTATTTCCAATTTTGAACGGATATGATAAAAATATAATAACACCAGCCGTTATGTTGCTTAGAATAGACCATTGCGCAAATAGCGCTACACCTATTACCGCAAAAATAGAGGACAATAATACGCCCAAATCCTTAAAATTAACACCCCAAATTAAGCTAAGTGCAGCAAATACGGTTAAGGTTAAAATGAAAGAAATATATTTTAAAATTAAATTGGTTCGTACCTGATTAAACTCTCCTATTTTGCCAACTTTTCGAACGGCTTGGCTAAATATAAAGTTAGATACGAAAGCAACTAAAAACGTAATTACGCTCCATAAAAGTTCTGCTTTATAGCTGCCGATAAAATCTTCCATAAATTAAATTCCTAAACTATCACGTAAAGGTAAAAAACGATTACTATTTTTTTGCCAATACGGGCTTTTTAATGTTTTAATTAAAGTAGCTGATGAAGTCATAATTTTTGCTTGATCACCAAAGCCACTTTTAAAACTTTCTGTCCAACTTTCAATAGTGTAAGGAAAAGATGCTGCAAAATTTATTTTAAGTCCTCGGTTCAGCTCTGGATAGGTTATTTCGTAGGTCATTAATGCTTCATTTTTAATTAAGGTTGCGGTTGCGTTATATGATTTTAACTCTTTGTGAGACAATCTAATAAACTCTAAAGATGGAATAATATCAATTTCTCCGGTTGGAAGCCCATTGGGATCAATACGAATCTTATTCCATAGCTCATTTTCTAATACTGTTTTCTTTACTTCAATGCTTTGATCTCCTTCTGATTCAAAATAAGAATGTGACTTAATTTCGAATACGTCTCGATTGTTAATTTGCGCATAAACTTGCCCGCACCATTCTTGAGCGGAAAACGAAACTTTTAAGGCATGTTGGTTGTCATCTACAGGGTAAAAACTACTACTCATAATGGAGTACGGATAAATTCCCGTTAGGTAATTTTTAGTGCTATTTAGTTTTAAAACGGGAATATTATTGGCATTTTTTTGATCGGCTTTTACTTGTTTTTTATTATGGAAAGGCTCTGTTACATATATGAGAACTGCATTTCCTTCTCGAATTTCACCATATCGAGCTTGTAATAATTTGTATGAGCTAATTTCTGCTGTTCCTGCATACCAATATTTTTTAAACTCGTCTGAGATTGGTTTTTTAGGAAGTTCAGCAGGAGCCTCAGTTCGTAAAGCTACTTCGTTAGTGTTTTTATTTTTTTCACGATTGCACGATTGTGTAAGCACGAATGTAAAAGCAAGTACTAATAAATGATAGTTCAAAGGGTGCATTTTTTTCATAATCAAATTCTTTATTTAAAGTTACTCAAAACCAACTAGTCAACCATAGTTAAAAGCGTCTTGTACACTAGTTGAGTAGGTAAACCAACGACATTGGTATATGAACCAATTATTTCTTCGATACCAATTAAACCAATCCATTCTTGAATACCATACGCCCCAGCTTTATCAAAAGGGTTATAGGTATTAATATAGAACCAAATTTCATCATCAGACAATTCTTTAAATTTCACTTTAGTGGTATGATTAACTGTTTTCTGTTGTATGTGTGATGTAAAACTAACCGATGTGATGACCTCATGCCAATCTCCAGATAGCGTTTTTAGCATGTGAAAAGCTTGATTTGAGTCAATGGCCTTGGCCAGTGAAATTTCGTTGTGCCATACTACAGTATCAGAAGTGATTAGTATTTCTTTAGGATTTAATTCACCTTCAAAGGCTAAAGCTTTTAATTCTGAGAGATAATCTGATATCTGACTTCCTTTTAAATTAGGTGGGTATATTTCTTCAATTGGCTTTAATTTAATCTCAAAATTAAAATGTAATTCTCTGAAGAATTGTTGTCTTCTAGGAGAACCTGAAGCTAGAATAATCTTATAATTAGCAAGTTTTTCTTGGAGCATTGCTTAATCATTTGAGGCACTAAAATTATCGTTCCAGTCACCTCTAACTTTTAATACCTGTTCAATAACGTCACGAACGCAAGCATCTCCGCCTTTTTTGTGCGAAATATACTTCGCTACCGCTTTTACTTCAGGCACAGCATCTTGCGGGCATGTAGGAAGTCCCACTATTTTCATTGGTGGTATATCGGGCATATCATCACCCATGTAGAGCACGTTTTTAGGTGATATTTGTTGTTGCATCAAATATTCATTCAAAGGCTTTTCTTTAAGATGAGCGCCTAAATAAATATGAGAAACACCTAAACCTTTTAATCTTAAACGTACCCCTTCGTTATTACCTCCAGTAATGATACAAACCTTATATCCTTTCTGCAATGCTGTTTTTAACGCATAACCATCTTTGACGCTCATTTTACGAAGCATCTCGCCTTCAGAAGTAATAAGTAAAGAGCCATCGGTAAAAACCCCGTCGACATCGAAAACGAAAGTGCTTATATCTTTTAGGTACTCTTTATAACTTTTTTCCATATGTATTCAATATTGATTGAGTTAGTTTCTGGTATATTTCTTTGTGGTTTTTGTTTTCTAGTTGATCGATTTGACGTCCAATAGTCTGGTGATCCGCCCTTCTTGCAGGTCCCGTTTGAGCATCGATTGGCGTGAAGGTGTTAATTTTTTTTGCTGTTTCAGCGATAAGTGGTGCTAAAATTTTAAAAGGAATCTTATGCTGGTCACATAATTCACTTCCTATTTGATAAAGATGATTGGTGAAATTATTTACAAAAACGGCAGCCATGTGAAGCGATCTTCTTTGTTCTGAAGAAACTTCATAAACAGATTCTGAAACCTCCGCCGCTAATTTTTGAAGCAGTTTTAAATCTTCCTCTTTTTCAGCTTCTATACAAATAGGAACGGAGTTAAAATTAACTTCACGATCTTTTGAAAGCGTTTGTAGCGGATAAAAAACACCTTTTCTATTTTCTTTAGGTAGCATGCTCATAGAAACACTTCCTGAGGTATGAACAATTAGCTGCTCGGTATTTTTAAGTTGTTGAGCAATTGAATCTATCACATCATCGCTAACCGCTAAAATATAAACATCTGACTTTGTTTGCGTTTTACCTTTTTGAAACGTTTTTAAAAATAAATCGCTTCTGCTTGAAAGTATTTCGATGACCTGAACCCCATCTGTTTTTTTAAAAACTTCATTTAAATGCCAAGAGACGTTACCTGTGCCTATAAGCGTTACTTTTATCATATTACGAAATTAGGCATTACATGATAATCTTGTGGTTTTCTAATCTAAGTATTTTTTCAGCTTCAAGTTTCTTAATAGATCGTATAACGGTTTCCACAAGCAAACCGTAAGTTCTGCAATCTGCTGTCTCGTAAGGGTAATCACTAACGCTTTAGAATTATTTTGAACTTTTATGTATTCTAACAAGGTTAGAATTCTGTGTTCTGGTGGATGAATTGACACTTCTTTTCCAATCATAGCTTTATATGCCAAACGTTTACAGAGTAAACCTGTAAATGCAAGATGCACTTCGGGGTTTGCTTTTAACAGCGATAAAAATGCTTTTTTTGGTAACTTTAATAATGAACTAGGCTTTGTAGAGCTAGCCCCAGCGGGATATTTAAAATCTCCTAAAAGGGGTGGTTCTCCGAAACTTTTACCACCGCCGAAAATACCTGGTACAAATTCCTTACCAATTTCGGTAAGGTTAAACATCTTTATTTCGCCAATTATTATTTGAAAATAATAACCAGAACGGCCTCCTTCATTAAAAAGAACTTCGTTTTTAGAAAGCGTAATTTCTTTGGCTCTGTATCTTATTAGCAAGTCTTGCGATATCATCTACTATATGATTCAAATCATAAATTCAAGACTATACCTTGAATTAATTTTGTTAGTAAATATTAAAAGTAAAAAGCAATGAATATTTACAACAATTTATTAAGATAATTTCAGTCCTCTTACATGATGATGATTCCACTAACAATTATTTTACAAAGCTGTTTAGGTTCAATTGCCAAATTGTATATACTTATGAATAAAGGGAGTATGATGTTATTTCAATTGGGATTAAGCATTGCAGTTACGATGATATATAATGCTGCCATTCTAGCGCAAATTAATACTAAAGTGGTTTTTAATCTTTTGATTTTAAGTCTTTGGGTTAATTTATTACTACTTGTAACTACTTAGGAAATAAAATATATGATTGTGAAAGAAATTGAAAATAGAGATGATGTATTTAAATTAGTAGATACCTTTTACAAAAAAATAAGATCAAATGAACTGCTTCGACCCATATTTGAAACGTATATTGATGATTGGCAAAGGCATTTAAATCGTTTAACTGATTTTTGGGAAACTAATTTATTTTTTGTCCACAAATTCAAAGGAAACCACTTAGTAAAACATCAAATAGTTGATGCAACCTTAAAACACGCTATTAACCAACAACATTTTGGTACTTGGTTAAATTTATGGTTTGAAACTACCAATGAACTCTTCATTGGAGAAAAAGCAGAAATTGCAAAAAATAGAGCGCGCCAAATGAGTACATTTTTTTATATTAACATAGTCAAAGAGCGCCCGTGAACTATCTTTATTTCAATTATGCGCAAGATACGGTCACATCGTGGCGATGACTACTGTCTCTTGAAGATTCAACTTTTAAAGTTTTTTCACTTTTTAGGGTCTCAAAATTTGTAGATGAAAGCACGATGGTATGATTATGACCTGAGCTACCTTGAATAGCATAACTCTTCTCAACACCAGCGTCTATATCGGCTTTGGCAACGACTAAAGTATGGCCATGATTACTGCTGATAGCGGTAGCATTTGCACCATTGTCTAAGCAATCTGTTGAATCGGGGTCGGCGTTAGGGTCTCCATTTGCTGAGTCATCGTTGTTGCAACTAACGAGGCCATATAAAGGCAAAGTAATTAAAGCCGCACCGGCTGATTTTTTGATAAAAGTTTTTCTGTTCATTTTCATAATTTTATTTTTCTTGAAATTTAGTTATTAATGATGATCATTTTTATTCGATTTTTAAAAGCCTCTTTATTTTATAAACGTAATAAATACCAAATGGTTTCAATTTTGACAAATTTTCTTTCCTTTTTAAGTATTATTAGGGTAATAAAAACCATAAAAAGTTGGTATTTTTGCATCTTGAAAACCAATGCATTATCTGATGACAGAATTGCTTAAGAAATTTTTCTTCTCTACCCGATTAATGGCTGTTTTATTTCTTGTTTTTGGAACAGCAATGGGCATCGGTACGTTTATTGAAAGTAAGTACAGCACAGAAACTGCTCGAATCTGGATTTATAACACCACTTGGTTTGAAGCCATTATGGTATTCTTTGTGATCAATTTTATTGGCAATATGTTTAAATATCGTCTGTTTACTTGGAAAAAATGGCCGGTTTTGACACTACATCTTTCATGGATATTAATACTAATAGGAGCCTTTGTTACACGTTATATCAGTTTTGAGGGTATGATGCCTATTCGTGAGGGTAAATCAGAAAAAGTGTTTTATTCAGACAAAACGTATTTGACTGTATTTGTAGACGGAAAAATTGATGGTGTTTCAAAAAGAAAACCTCTTGAAGATGATTTAATTGTTACCCCAGAAGCTTTAAAATCATCGCTTCCATGGGAATATGAATTTAACGGGCAAGACTTTTCTGTCTCTTATATTGACTTTATGCCAGGAGCGGAAGAAGGTTTGATTGCAGATGAAAATGGCAAAGAATATCTTAAAATTGTAGAAGCAGGTACGGGTCAACGTGAAGAACATTATTTAGAAAACAATAAAGTTAATGAAGTACATAATCTACTTTTTGCTTTAAACAAACCGACTGATGGTGCCATAAATATTTTTACTTCAGATTCAACCTATCAAATAAAATCACCTTTTGCAGGAAATTTTATGCGAATGGCAGATCAGTTTAAAGGAGAAGTAGCAAAAGATAGCTTACAAGAATTTCAATTACGATCTTTATATAACATGGCGGGTATGCAGTTTGTGATTCCTGAACCGCTAGTAAAAGGATCGTATGGAGTAATACCTATACCCGATGCTGAAATAACAGAACAAAGTCTTTCTGCACTTGTGGTAGAAGTAGCTTCAAATGGAGAGACTGTGCAGAAAAAATTATTGGGTGGCAAAGGCATTTCGAATTTTACAGAAAAATTTAATGTTGGTGGTCTTGATTTTTCAATGGCCTTTGGTTCAAAAGTTTATGAATTGCCATTTAGTGTAAAACTGAATGATTTTATTGCTGAGAAATACCCAGGCACAGAATCTGGCTATGCTTCTTTTATGAGTAAAATTACCTTAGAAGATGAGCGAACTTATGATTATGACATTTATATGAATCATATTTTAGATCATAAAGGATATCGTTTTTTTCAATCTAGTTTTCACCCTGATGAAAAAGGTACTATTCTTTCAGTAAATCATGACCAATGGGGTACTTGGATCACGTACTTAGGCTATTTTTTGTTATACGCAGGCTTAATGGGAATTATGTTCTTCGGAAAAACGCGTTTCAAAGATTTAACCAAGGCCTTAGATAAACTCAAATCAAAAAAGGCGGCACTTAGTATCTTTTTGTTTTTAGGAGCAGTTTTCGCTACTGCGCAGGAACATACAGCTGATGATGGTCACGATCACAACATAACGCCAACTCAGGTTCAAATTGATTCCATAATACAAACGACAAAAGTTTCTAAAGAACATGCCGAAGCTTTTGGAAAACTTGTTATTCAAGACGAAGGTGGTCGAATGAAGCCCATAAATACATTCTCATCGGAACTTTTGCGAAAACTAAGTTTGAAAGATAAGTTCAAGGATATGAATTCTGATCAAGTCTTCTTATCAATGATGTTAAACAAAGTGGCTTGGTACAATACAGAGTTTATTGCAATTGATAAAAAGGGAAAGAATGATAGTATTCGTAAAATAATAGGAGTACCCGAAGGACAGCGATATATAAAAGGTATTGACTTTTTTGATGAAAAAGGGCGTTATAAATTAGAACCCTTTATGAGAGAGGCAACCGCCACAAATATTCCGAATAAATTTCAACAAGATTTCAAAGATGCTCATATACGTCTGAGTCTTTTAGATCAAGCTTTACAAGGTAGTATTGTTAAAATATTCCCCTTGTTAAATGATGATAATAATAAATGGATATCGGCTGTTGAGTATAGAGGAGGTCAATACCCTGTTAGCGACTCGTTGTACAGTAATTTCATAAAAAATGCGATTCCATATTACTTGATTACCCTACAAAAGGCAATAAAATCAGACGATTATACCGAGGCTGATAAGTTGCTCAATGCCTTTAAGCAAAATCAAGAAAATAATGGTAGTGAAGTTTTACCATCTATTGAAAAAGTAAACACCGAAGTTATTTATAATAAGTTAGCCATCTTTAATATGTTGTATAAGTTGTACGCCTTGGTTGGGGGCTTATTATTTTTCGTTTTAATATTTCAGATTTTTAAAGAACGTGAGCTATGGAAAGCGCTTAGTTATGTGTTGAAAGGCACCATAATTATTCTTTTTATGTGGCATACCGCGGGGTTGATATTACGCTGGTATATTTCTGGTCATGCACCATGGAGCGATGCGTACGAAAGCATGGTTTATGTAGCTTGGGCCACGATGGCGATGGGTATGCTTTTCATTCGAAAAAGCACCATGACCTTGGCAGCCGCTGCGTTTGTTGTAGCAATGCTATTATGGATTGCACATCAAAATTGGGTTGATCCATCCATTGCCAATTTACAGCCCGTATTAGATAGTTATTGGTTGATGATTCATGTATCCATCATCGTAGGTAGCTATGGGCCACTTACAGTAGCCATGATTTTGGGTTTAGTTTGTCTTATTTTAATGGTTATTACGACTTCTAAGAACAAAAAAAGAATGGAACTCAATATAAAAGAGTTAACAATTATTAACGAGTTAGTTTTGACTGTTGGGCTTATTATGTTGACAATCGGTAACTTTTTAGGAGGTCAATGGGCCAATGAAAGTTGGGGGCGTTATTGGGGTTGGGATCCTAAAGAAACTTGGGCCTTGATTTCAATTATGGTATATGCATTTGTAATTCACACTCGTTTGGTGCCAGGTTTAAGGGGAAAATGGACCTTTAATTTTCTAAGTGTAATTGCCTATTTTAGTATCATGATGACCTATTTTGGGGTAAATTATTATTTGGTAGGTCTTCATAGTTACGGGCAGAGTGGGGCAGCCGCAATAACACCTGACTATGTATGGTACATTGCTCTGGCAGCGCTTATTCTAGGAGCCATAAGCTTCTGGCGCTACAAAGTTAATTATATAAAGTAATTAATTTATTAGGTTTATTTTTAAATAATTCCTCACCTTTGTCATATCATGAAGTTATAAGAATTATGTTTTCTATAGATGTCTGTGCGTTCTCGCGTTTGAAGTAATCGATTTTTGATTGCACTTCTCTGACACTATTGTTGCTCTTCGTTTCACATAATTCTTCTGAAAAATGACAAAATCAAATACACTTACGTTTAAAAAGTTATACCATTATTTTATCCAAGCAATTGCGGGTAAGGAAAACGAATTTACTACCGGAAGCATTCGCAAAGCAATATTCATGTTATCTATTCCAATGATTCTTGAAATGCTAATGGAGTCTATCTTCGCCATTGTTGATATTGCCTATGTATCTCAAGTCAGCGTCAATGCTGTTGCGACTATTGGTTTAACCGAGTCCGTTATTACTTTAGTATACGCAGTTGCAATTGGTCTTAGCATGGCTGCCACAGCGGTGGTTGCTCGAAGAATAGGAGAGAAAGATGTACTGGGGGCAAAAGAAGCTGCTGTTCAAGCCATTGTTCTAGGTTTCTTTGTTTCAATAATTGTAGGCGGTTTAGGCTTTTTATATGCTAAAGAAATTTTAGCTTTAATGGGTGCCGAGCCTGATTTAATTGAAGAAGGTTACGGCTATACCCAGTTGTTGATTGGCGGCAATATTACAATTCTTTTGCTGTTTCTGATTAACGCCATTTTTAGAGGTGCAGGAAATGCCTCTGTTGCTATGTGGACATTAGTTTTGTCTAATGGTATAAATATTTTATTAGATCCAATTTTTATTTATGGTTGGGGGCCAATTCCTGAATATGGGGTTATGGGTGCGGCCATCGCAACAAATATTGGTAGAGGAACTGCGGTGCTATTTCAAATTGGTATTTTGTTCTTCGGATGGAGTACGATTCAAATCAAGTTTAAAGATATCGTAATCCGCTTCAAAGTGATGCTAAACTTAATTAAAGTCTCTTTAGGTGGTATAGCGCAATTTTTAATCGGAACCTCAAGCTGGGTTTTTTTAATGCGAATGATGTCTGAGTTTGGAAGTGAAGTATTGGCAGGGTATACCATAGCTATTCGGGTAATGCTATTTACATTAATGCCATCTTGGGGTATGAGTAATGCAGCTGCAACTTTGGTTGGACAAAATTTGGGTGCTAAAAAACCAGAACGTGCCGAAACATATGTTTGGAAAACTGGAAAGTACAATGCATATTTCATGGCCCTTGTTTCTATTGTTTATTTACTTTTTGCTCATGATATTGTTGGTTGGTTTAATGAAAACCCTGTAGTTGTAGAGAACGGCGGACTGTGTCTTCAGATAATTGCCTTAGGTTATGTGTTTTATGCTTATGGTATGGTAGTAACTCAAGCCTTTAATGGGGCAGGAGATACGAGTACACCAACCAAAATAAATTTGGTCGCGTTCTGGATGTTTCAATTGCCCTTTGCTTACCTTACCGCCATAAGCTTTGAAATGGGAGCGGTGGGTGTTTTTATCGCAATAACTGCAGCAGAAATTTTACTAGCAATAATCTCCATACTTTGGTTCAAAAAAGGAAATTGGAAAAAGGTTCAAGTATAGGCAATTTTAGTAACTTTAACTTCAAATAAATTTTAAGCAATGGGTCAAAATATAAAAGGACTAAACACGATTTGCACTCATGTTGGTGAAGTAGAAGATAAACAGTTTAAAGGTGCAATTTCACCATTATATATGAGTTCTTCTTACGCTTTTGAGGATGTTGAGGTGAAACGTTATCCGCGCTATTTTAATACTCCAAACCAAGAAGCACTTTGCAAAAAAGTTGCTGCTTTAGAGCATGTTGAAGCCGGTTTAATTTTCGGAAGTGGAATGGCCGCAGTAAGTACGACAATGATGTCGTTTTTAAGAGCCGGAGACCATATAGTATTGCAGAATGCGCTATATGGGGGCACTTATAATTTGGTCAATGAAGAATTTGATAAATACGGAATCGAATATTCTTTTACCGAAGGATTAAACCCTGAAGATTTTGAAGCAAAAATTAAGAGTAATACGAAAGTTATTTATATCGAGACTCCTTCTAATCCCTTATTAAAAATAACAGACTTAAAAGCGGTTGCTGAAATTGCCAAAGAACATAATTTAATTACAATGATCGATAATACATTTGCTAGCCCTGTGAATCAGAATCCTGCTGATTTTGGAATCGACATAATTATACATAGCGCTACTAAATATATGGGAGGTCATTCTGATATTTGTGCAGGGGCGGTTGCATCTACAGATGCGTATATCGAACGCATTTTTCATTTGGCAAAGAACTTTGGAGGAAGCCTTAGTGATCAAACGGTTTGGCTTTTAGAAAGGAGCATGAAAACTATGGGGCTGAGAGTTCGAGCGCAAAATCAAAATGCACAAATTATTGCTGAATACCTATATAATCATGATGATATTGCTGCGGTATACTATCCTGGGTTACCGTCGCATCCGGATCACGAATTAGCAAAATCACAAATGCATGGTTTCGGAGGTATGCTTTCTTTTGAATTGAACGAAGTATACGACGCATCGCTTTTTCAGAAATCCTTACAACTTATAAAAGCATCAATGAGTCTTGCCGGAGTAGAAAGCACCGTTCTTTCTCCTTCACAAACTTCGCATGCCTTAATGGGAGAAGAAGAGCGAAAGCGACAAAATATTAAAGACGGATTAATTCGTTTTTCAGTAGGAATTGAAGAAGCTGAAGATTTAATTGAAGATATTAAACAAGCACTTCATAAAGTAAAGTCACAAGCTACAATTACGGCAGACTAAAAATTAAAAGAGAAATCATGAAACTAGATATATTGGCCTTTGGAGCGCATCCTGATGACGTAGAATTGGGAGCAGGAGCTACCATAGCTAAAGAAATTTCCATTGGTAAAAAGGTGGGCGTGGTAGATTTGACAAGAGGAGAATTAGGTACCAGAGGTTCCGCAGAAATCAGAGAAAAAGAGGCTGCGGCTTCCGCTAAGATTTTGGGGCTTTCATCTCGAGAGAATTTGTCTTTTGCTGATGGTTTTTTTACCAATGATAAGAAACATCAAACGGAGGTGATTAAAATGATTCGAAAGTATCGCCCTGAAATAGTGTTATGCAATGCAGTTGAAGATCGACATATAGATCATTCAAAAGGAAGTAAACTAGTAAGTAATGCATGCTTTTTAAGTGGTTTGGTGAAATTTAGAACCGACTTAGACGGGATGGAACAGTTGCCATGGAGACCGAAAAAAGTATACCATTACATTCAATGGAAAAATTTAGAGCCAGATTTTGTAGTAGACGTTACTGGGTTTATAGATCAAAAAGTGGCTTCTATTTTAGCTTATAGTTCGCAATTTTTTGATCCGAATAGTAAAGAGCCGGAAACTCCTATAAGTAATAAAAACTTTATTGATAGTGTTACCTATCGAGCAAGAGACTTAGGTCGATATATTAATGTAGACCATGCAGAAGGTTTTAATGTTGAAAGATATATTGCTGTAGATCATTTAGATGATTTGCTTTAGCTGGCTTGCTCATACTCATCCTTAGCTTTCGGAACTGTAAAATAAAAGCTAGTACCTTCTTTTAAAATGCTCTGTACCCAAATTGCGCCCTTATTATTTTCTACCATTTCTTTGCAAAGAGAAAGACCAAGGCCAGTTCCCTTTTCATTATTAGTACCGTAAGTCGTTATATTTGCGTTAGCTTCAAATAGCTTAGACTGAGTTTCTGCATCCATCCCAATACCCGTATCAGTAACTGAAACTTCCCAAAAACCATCTTTTTCCTGAGCATTAATGGTGATTGTACCATTGGCGGGAGTGAACTTTATAGCATTACTCATTAAGTTTCGAATAACAATGTCTATCTGATCTACATCTGACCAAGCAAAGCTATTTTCAGACAAAAGATTAATCATTTGAATAGACTTTCCTTCAGCCGTTTCAGACAAAAGATTTATGTTTTCGGCGACTACATTTTCAAGTAAAACTCTTGTTGGCTTGGTAATGGTGCCATTCATTTGAGTTTGCCCCCAAGAAAGTAAATTATTGAGTGTAAAGGAAATATGACCAATATCAGAACGTAACTTTGGTACAAAATCTAAAAATTCTTTTTGCTTAATTTCTCCGTTTTCAAAAAGTTGTAAAAGACCTTGCAATGCTCCTACAGGCCCCCTTAAATCATGCCCTATAATTGAAAATAATTTGTCTTTTGCTTGATTAATTTCTCTTAATTCAATTTCTTGTTCTTCAAGATTTTTCTTTTTTGATTTCAGCTCTTTATTTAAATTCTTTTGAATGCTTTCATTTCTTCGAACCAAAACAGTAATACTTAACAATACTAATAATAGTGCTAAAGATGCATAGATGTAGTTTTTTTGTTTTGCGAGTGCCTTTTGGTTTTTTGTGATCAAATCCTCCTTTTGCTGTTCGTGACTTATTTTTGTTTTTAGCATTACGAGATTTTTCTTACTCACATTTTTTGAAATAGTATCAGATAACTCTTGATATAGTTCATGATATGCCAAAGCCTTGATATAAGCCTCTTTTTGCTTATGAATTTGATAGAGTGTTTTTGAGTGTTTTTTAGAACCTTCAATAATACCAAGGCGTTGCGACAAATTAAATCCTTTTGTGGCAAAAACCTTTGAAAGACTATCTCTACCAACTCCTAGATTGGCAGCGGCTAACCCATGTAACAAATCAATTTCAGCTCTTTCATCAGATACTTTTTTATCATGAATTGATTTACTTTGTTTGTACCAGAATAAGGCCCATTCATATTGCTCTTGCTTTAAATACGTTTTTCCTTTTACTTCATAAGCGAATGCTAACCAATCCCATATTTGATTCTTTTCGAATACTGTAATACTAGAATTCACATTGTACATAGCATACTCCAAATCTTTTGTATCTGCGTAAATTGATGCCACATTGCTTTGGGTTATGGCTTTGTGCACGTCATCATCAATTTCTTCATTAAGCCTTTTTACTATTTTAAAATAGGCCAATGCTTGCTCAAAATCTTTTTGACTAGCGTACAATAATGCAATGTTTTCATTTAAGATAGACAACATTCTGTTTCTACCTGATGTTTTAGCAATTTCCATAGCCTCTAGGTACTCATTTAGTGCATGAGCATATTGCCCTTTGTAGCCATATTCACCTGCTAAGGCGTTGTGTGTGTTTAAAATAAAATCAACGTTGTTTGCTTCTTGAGCAAGTATATGAGCTTCTTGAAAATGCTCAATAGAACGCATATGTTGCCCTTTATCAGAATAATAATCTCCAATGCATAAAAGCGATTGCATCTTACCTTTCAAGTAATTAGAGGAAGCACTAAGTTTTAATGCTTGTTCAGAAAGCAGCAAAAGGCTATCTGGCTTATAAAAGCGCAATGCTTTGCCTAAAGTGTTTATAAGGTTAATGTAGGTAGTGTCTTGAGGCTGAAAACTAGGAGCTTGTTTTAGTTTTCTTAGTTCAGATTTCAAACTGTCAGTTAAGTTTTGTTGTGCCAGCGAAGTATCAACAACAAAAAGCATTATAGCAAAAAGCAAAAAATACTTTTTAACCATAATCAAAGAAGACAAACACTTGTAAATGATAGAAGGCATTAGAACTTAAATATGAATGCATAAAAATAAGATCTAATATTTTTGTATTCTAATTTATGTTGTGAAACGGTTTAAAACGTATGTAAGGGTATGAAAATCATATTTTTATAGGAATATAAAATGCAATTTATATCCAATCTATTGAGCATTTAACTTCAGCTCTTTTGCCTTTAAAAAGACAGAGAAAGTACTTCCTGTGCCCTTGCTACTTACTACGCTCAGTTCACCCCCATTTCTTGCTATAAGGGTTTTACAAAGCATTAAACCTAAACCTGTGCCTTTTTCATTATTTGTTCCATGAGATGAAAAATGTGTTTGCGCATCGCAAACTAGCTTTTGCGTTTCAGCCGACATTCCTACACCGCTATCTTTAAAAGCTATGACAACACCACTTGTCTTTAATTTGACTGTTATTTTAATGCTACCATTTATAGGAGTAAATTTAATTGCATTGCTTAATAAATTTCGAAAAACTGCATTGATATCTTCTTTATCTGCCCACACGGTAGTTTCCTTATCAATATATAAATCAACAGTTTGCGCTTTTTTTGAAATCTGTTCCGCGTATAAATTTATAGTGTTCGAAGCTATTTCATTTAAAACCAAATTGGAAGGTGAAATGTTTTCTCCGTTAATTTGGTTTTTTCCCCAATCGAGTAAATTGTCAAGTGTAAAATGAACGTGATCGGTGTACTTGTTCAACTTCGGTAATAGTGTTTCTAAAAGAATCTCTTTGTCTTCTTCACTTTTCATCAATTTTAATAATTCTCGAAGCGAAAGTATAGGTCCTTTTAAATCATGACCGACAATTGAAAAAAGTGTTTTTTGATTTGCATTGGTTAATCGTAGCTGTTTTTGATGAGCAATTAAAAAATCTTTTTTTTCTTCGAGCCGTTTATTAAGATTTTTTTCTCTTCTACTCGACTTATATAAAATAATCGCTACCATAACGGTCGTTAATAGAACCCCTAAAATCCATTGTAAATACTTTTGTTGTTTTGAAGACTTTTCTAAGTTTTTAAACTTAATTGCTTCCTTTTCTTTTTCAAAATTCATTTTTGCTCGTAACAGGGCTATGTTTTGAACTTGATCATCTTTTTTAATTAATGCGTTAATTTCTTCACTTTTAAGATGATAATTATAGGCATTTAATGGTTCATTTTCTAGTTCATGAATTTTTTCAAGGTGCTCATAAGATTGTAATATAAAAATAGAATCTTTAAATTCTAGCGCTTTTTTCAAGGCTTTATTAGAGTATTTTTTTGCGCTTTCTAGATCTCTTAGTTTTGTTAAGATTTTAGAATGAATAATATTAATTTCCATTTGATCTCGAGGATTGCTAACCTCTTGTATAATACTATCTGATTTTAATATCCATTCCAATGCTATTTGATACTCTTCGTTTTTTAGATGATATCTTGCTTTTATTCTTAAGGCTCGAGATAACCATAGTGGCTCTTTTGATTTTTTTAATAATTCATAACTTCTATCGCTGTACATGCGACCAGTATCCAAGTCCCCACTTATTATAGCGTTTAAAGCAATGTTTGAAAGAGTCATCCCTTGCAAATGACTATCTCCCATAACTTTTCCCCATAGACTATCCGTAATAATATATTCTATTTGTGCTTCTTCATATAATTTATAATTTGAATAGGTGTACCCCAAGTTATGTCGCAACCTAGCTTCTAATTCATACAGTTTATTTTTTCTTGCCAATTCAATAGCTTGATAAGATATGAGTACAGCTTGACTAAGGTTTTGACTCATATATTCTTGAGTGGCTAAACTTTTTAAAACCTCCACTTGTAATTTTGGAAAATTTAATTGAAACGCTAAATCCTTTGCTTCATTATATACTTCAAAAGACTTTACTTCAAGACCTGTATCGGTATAAAAATCACCTTTTCGTAACAATGCGTAAACTTTTCCTTTTTGATACTTGATGTTCGTGGATATCTTATAAGCTTCAGCAGATAATATTCTTAAACTATCTGCATTTCGATATCTATAATGCTTAGCTAGTTCATTAATTAAATCAACATAGGCTTCGGTTTGTATATTTTGTAATCCAAGATTGCGCTGATTGTATATTTCAATTAGTAAAGTATCCTTTGATGTTTTTTGAGCTGGCAGATACTTAGCGCTAAACAAAAGCAGCATAGATAGACAAGTAAAAAAGCTAGGGCGTTTAAAAATCAATTTATGTGTCTAATTTTGGTATTAAACAAGGATGTCAAAGGACTTTGTAATTTATATAATTTTTGCGAGAATAAATTTTAAATAAAGCTTCTTTTGTTTTGAAAAACTCTTTAAAAAAATCTACCTTTGCCATCGCTTACAAATGGTGGTTGTAGCTCAGCTGGTTAGAGCGCTGGTTTGTGGTACCAGAAGTCGCCGGTTCGAACCCGGTCTTCCACCCAAAAATAAAGCCCCGTCTATATAGACAGGGCTTTTTTTGTTAGTTTAAACCGGTAGCTTACTTACTCGATTTATCTACAATTACACGTTGGTCTCTGTTAGCGATCTCCCAAGCAGTATGAAAAATGAGACGGGTACGATTCTCTAGTAGATCATAATTAATTTTATCTGGGGTGTCACCCGGTCGATGATAATCATCATGTGTACCATTAAAATAAAAAATTATTGGAATATTGTTTTTGGCAAAATTATAGTGATCACTTCTATAATAAAATCGATTAGGATCATTTTCATCATTATAGGTATAATCTAGCTCTATATTAGTAAATTTAGTATTTACCTCTTCAGAAAGTTTATGTAAATCAGTACTTAGTTTGTCTGATCCAATTAAATAAATATAATTTCGTTCTCCTTCACGTTTTGGGTCAATTCGACCAATCATATCAATATTTAAATTCGCAACTGTATTTTTCAAAGGCACAATAGGATCATTATCTGTGTAATATTGTGAACCTAACAATCCTTTTTCCTCACCAGTAACATGTAAAAAGATAATTGAACGTTTTGGTCCGTGACCTGCGTCAGCAGCTTTTTTGAAAGCTTGAGCAATTTCTAATAAGGCAACCGTACCTGAACCATCATCATCTGCACCATTATTAATTTCACCATCAGCGTTCACTCCAATATGATCAAGGTGAGAAGAGATTACCACATATTCTTCGGGTTTTTCAGATCCTTTAAGAATCGCTACAACATTTTCAGAATCAACATCATCACTATCCATTTTTAAATCGCCCGTAATCGAAATTGGAATTACTTGAGGTGTATCGTTCGTCTCAATATCCGCTAATATTGCCTTAGCCATATTTGCATTCATAAAAGATTTGTATTCTTCAGCAGCATTCGTTTTTATGCTTATTTGACCACTATTACTAGCCTTCATTCGGTTATAATAATTTTGATACATTGGATACGCTTCGGGGTTGAAAAAAAACATTCCTTTAACCCTTTTTTCACTTGCTAGTCTACTTTTAATGCCAATTTCTTCAGATTGTTTGCTCCAATTTGATTTTGTGTTGTCTCCTGAAATTCTATAGGTACCATCTTCATTTTTAGGCTCTCCTGCTTTGATCAAAACTATTTTTCCCTCAACATCTAAATCCTTGTAATTAGAGTAATCTCCTTCTTCAATACCATAACCCACATATACAATTTCATTGACGCTACCGCTCATTGATCTTAAACTAATAAAATCTTCACCTATTGCAAAAGCTTGATCCCCAATGGTAATTGAACCTACGGGAGTCTTTTTAATTTCTAGTGGAACCTTTTGAAAATAATCCCCATCATTTTTTGCTGCTTTAATTCCTAAAGTTTCATATTGGTTTTTGAGATAGGCAATTGCTTTTTTCTGACCTGGTTGTCCAGTTTCTCTACCTTCAAATTCGTCAGAAGCATAAATGAAAAGGTGTGTTTTTAGTTCTGCTTGCGTTATAGATTCTGCATAATCTACAGGGTTTGCAATTGCAATTTTTGATTGTGTTGTCTTTTGGGAGGAATTACAAGCCATTACCAAACCGGCTGCAATTAAGATTAGTTTTTTCATTTTGTTTGAATAGTGTTTGAAATCTTCCAAAAATAGTGAAAACTTAGGTAAATAGAACTACGATTCATATTTCGCTTTTTTCAGTATCTTGTTTCGTGTAAAATGAAAAAACATACTAATATAAAAGACCATGAGAAATATCATAACCAGCATACTACTAATTGCTTGTATGTTTGCTTGCAAAGATCAAAAAAGTAGGTCAACCACGCTTAAAAAAGAAAATAAAATGGAACTTAAAACAAAAATCGATCCTCAAAATTTCGAAGCCCTTGTTGCAGGAGATTCTGTCAAATTGTACGTTCTTACGAATAACAAAGGTTTAGAAGCCACTTTCACCAATTTTGGCCAACGCCTCGTTTCTTTACATGTACCTGACAAAAACGGAGATTTCGAAGATGTGGTCTTAGGTTATGCAACTTTAGATGAATTTGTAAACGGTCCAAAATCATATTTTGGTTCCATCATAGGGCGATACGGAAATCGCATAGCAAAAGGAAGTTTTAATATTGATGAAAACACCTATACGTTGGTAAAGAATAATAATGAAAATCATTTGCATGGCGGCGACATAGGTTACGAAAGTGTAGTTTGGAATGTGGATAAATCCACCAAAAATAGTATAGCATTTTCGCGGCTTTCTCCAGATATGGAAGAAGGATACCCCGGCAATCTCATGGTAAGCGTTTTATACACCTTAACGGATGCTAACGAGCTAAAAATTAGTTACAAAGCAAAAACAGATAAAGCCACCGTTGTAAATCTAACACACCACTCATTTTTTAATTTAAAAGGAGAAGGTGAGGGTGATATCAACGATCATGTTTTAATGATAAATGCGGATAACTACACCCCGGTAGACTCAGGCTTAATTCCAACCGGAAAAATTGAAAATGTAAAAAATACTCCTTTTGATTTCACCATTCCTAAAACAATAGGAGCGGATTTGAACCTTGATTTTGAGCAATTAAAAATAGGAAATGGCTATGACCATAATTTTGTACTTAATGATGGACCAAAAAATAGCGACGGATTAGTTTTATGCGCCAAAGTTACAGAGCCTAAAAGTGGTCGTACGATGGAAGTTTATACTGATGAGCCAGGCGTACAATTTTACGGAGGCAATTTTATGACCGGAGAAAATATCGGTAAAAGTGGTAAATCGTATGTTTTTAGAGGATCATTTTGTTTGGAGACGCAACATTTTCCAGATTCTCCAAATCAACCAGATTTCCCAAGTACAAGGCTAAACCCTGGAGAAGTATATGAATCACATTGTACTTATAAATTTGGAGTAGTTGAAAATTAAGAAAGTGAAGGAACTATTTTTATTTGAGCTAACTTTTTTCGGTATTGCGAGGGTATCATATTTTTATAAGATCTAAACTTTCTATTAAAATTGGAGATAGATTTGAACCCAGATTGCTCAGCTATGGTCGCAATTGATTGATCTCCATTTTTTTGAAGAAGCTGACAAGCATGTTCTATTCTAAGTTCAATTAAGAATTGAAAGAAAGTTTTGTTGGTACGTTGTTTAAAAAATTTACAAAAAGCATTTGGCGTCATATAAACTAGATCAGAAATCGTATTTAGTTTAATTTCGTTATGAAAATTACGTAATGCATAATCGAAAACCAATTGCATTCGCTCACCCGCTAAGTGCCCTGTCTCTTTAGGGTATATAAAATTGGTCAGCGCTCTTTTATTCGATTTACAAAGTAATGCTAATAGTTTTAAGAAAGTAATTACTCGTGAAAACTTAGAAATTTTGTTGAATTGAATCATTAACTGCCTTACTTCTTGCTGGTTTGAAAGGAGTTGAAATCCATCTTGAGCTAAAACAAAAAAAGAGTTAATTTCTTCTAAATCAGATAACTGAAAGAAGTCTTCCCCGAAAGTGTCCTTTGTAAAGAACAAAGAAATCATATGTACTTTACCTTCAATATTTTCTGTTTTGAATACGTGTGGACTATTGGGTCCAATGACAAAAAAATCACCGTTACTAAACGGATGAATACTATCGCCAATAAGAAGCTTTCCGTTGCCTTTTAAAATTAGGCTCAATTGTATTTCATTGTGCTGATGTAGATTGTTATAAAACGCTTGAGCACGATCAACTTGAACAATCAAATTCTCATTAAGTGGTTTTGGCACCTGAAAAGGTTGGACTTTCATCTTTGAGCAAATATTAAGCTGTAATAATTATATTTAATAACATAATGGATAATATAGTATAAATTTTGGATAAAATGGAAGTAACCCCTCCCTTACTATTAGGTTTATTTTTATGCTGAAATTTTAAATAAAATATATGAAGGTAGATTGGACTGGTGTAATGCCTGCAGTAACCACAAAGTTTAACGAGGATGATACACTCGATTTAGAAATGTTTTCAAAAAACATTAAAGCGCAAGTAAGTGCGGGAGTAAATGGTATCGTTTTAGGAGGGTCTTTGGGTGAGGCAAGTACACTTTTAGCAGAAGAAAAAAACGCATTGATTAGAGAAACAGTAAAGCTGTGCGAGAGTAAAATACCCGTTGTAATGACTATTGCTGAACAAGCGACTAGTGTTGCCATTCAAGCAGCATCAGATGCTAAAAAAAATGGAGCTAATGCCCTAATGATTTTGCCTCCAATGCGGTATAAATCAACGGATATTGAAACGGTACAATATTTTAAGGAAATCGCTCAAAGTACTGACTTGCCCATAATGATTTATAATAACCCCGTTGATTATAAAATCGAGGTTACTGTTGAGATGTTCAAAGAGTTATTAAAGTTGGACAATATTACCGCTGTAAAAGAATCTACCCGAGATATTATCAATATCGGAAGGTTGCAAAATGAGTTTGGAGATCGTTTGGCTATTTTGACAGGCGTAGACCCTTTAGCTCTTGAAAGTTTATTAATTGGCGCTGATGGCTGGGTGGCTGGCTTGGTTTGCGCTTTTCCTGAAGAGACAGTAGCAATTTATAAGCTTGCTAAAGCTGGCAGAACGAAAGAAGCTATCGCTATATACCGTTGGTTCTTACCGTTATTAGAGTTAGATATAAGTCCACAATTGGTTCAAAATATTAAACTTGCAGAAGTAGCTACAGGTTTAGGTACCGAAACGGTTCGAAAGCCAAGATTAAACCTTACAGGCGATGAACGTAAGAGGGTATTGAAAGTTATAAGTGATAGTTTGAAAACCAGACCGGCTTTACCTGATTATAAGTCCTTGTAGAATGCTAGAAATAAGGCCTAGCTGCGAAAATTGCAATACTTCATTGCCTTTTGATTCGGAAGAGGCAATGATTTGTACCTTTGAGTGTACTTTCTGCGTCAGTTGTGTAGATGGAGTTTTGCAGAAAGTTTGTCCGAATTGTGGTGGTGATTTTGTTAAGCGACCCATAAGGCCAGCAATACTTTTAGAAAAATATCCAGTTTCACAGAAGGTCGTACACAAACCAGTAGATATTGATGCACATTTAAAAAGAATTCAAAAGACATGATTACAGGAAAAAACTATATCGGAAGTTCATTATCAGCAAAAGGTCAAAAACAGTACAAGACTATAAACCCGAAACTCAATATTGAAAACGAATCAACATTTATCGAAGCCAATTCTGATGAAATAAATGAAGCTGTTGCTTTGGCATCCTCATCTTATATCAAGTACAACCAAAAATCGGGAGCTGAAAAAGCTGCATTTTTAAATGCCATTGCAGATGAAATTTTGGCCTTAGATGATGTACTTATCAAAACATATTGCTCTGAATCTGGTTTACCAGAGGGCAGAGCAAAAGGCGAACGTGGCAGAACCATTGGTCAGCTTCGTGCTTTTGCTAGCTTAGTTGAAGAGGGTTCTTGGGTGGAAGCCACCATTGATACGGGGATACCTGATAGATCACCGGCACCTAAACCTGATTTGAGAAAAATGATGGTTCCTTTAGGCCCTGTTGTTGTTTTCGGTGCAAGTAATTTTCCATTGGCATTTTCAACTGCTGGTGGTGATACCGCCGCAGCCTTGGCTGCTGGTTGCCCTGTTATTGTAAAATCACACCCAATGCACGCTGGTACGGGCGAATTGGTTGCGTCTGCAGTTATTAAAGCCGCAAACACGACCGGAATGCCGAATGGTGTTTTTTCAAATTTGAATAGTAGTGGTATTGAGGTAGGCGTACAATTAGTCGAGCATCCACAAGTGAAAGCAGTAGGTTTCACAGGAAGCATCAAAGGAGGACGCGCTTTATTCGACATTGCGGCAAAACGCGAAGAACCGATTCCAGTTTTTGCTGAAATGGGGAGTATCAATCCAGTTGTTATGCTTCCAGAAGCACTTCAAAATAGAGCTAATGAATTGGCTAAAACATATGCCGGTTCTATAACCGTTGGTTCTGGCCAATTTTGCACCAATCCTGGATTATTATTGGGAATCAAAGGAGATGGACTTACTTCTTTTATAAATGGATTATCTGAAGAAATTGTAAAAATAGAACCCTCATGTATGCTCCACCCGAACATTATAGGTGCTTATGAAAAGAATAAGCAAAATGCCATTGATCAAGAAGGTTTAGTCGTTGCGGCTGATTATGGTGCAGAAATCGCTGTAAATTACGCACGACAAACCGTAGTCACAGTAAAAGGAGAAACTTTTTTACAGAACACCAAATTACACCAAGAAGTTTTTGGCCCATTTTCAATGGTAGTAGCATGTGAAAATGCAGATCAATTAGCTACAATTATTTCAAGATTAGAAGGACAACTTACAGGTACAATCATTTCTGATTCTGATGAAATTTCGAAATATCAACCGGTTATTGCCGCTTTGCAAATGCGAGTAGGACGCATTATTTTTAACGGGGTGCCAACTGGCGTCGAGGTTACTGCTGCTATGCAACATGGTGGTCCTTATCCTGCATCTACTGATAGTCGTTTTACAGCGGTAGGAACACAGTCCATCAAAAGATGGGTACGGCCTTTTAGTTTTCAAGATTGGCCAAATCATTTACTGCCAAATGAATTGAAGAATGAAAATCCACTCAGTATTTCTAGAACTGTGAATAGCGAACAAACCAAGGCTTCTATTTAAATAGGTAATCTCATGAGAAAAGCTGAAATTGTAAGCTTTGTTTTAATTTTAATATCCTTTGGATGTCAAAAAAAGGAAGCTCCTAAGCTTTTAGGTGCATTAGATACTATTATTACCGAGTATCAAGATCACGAAGCCTATGATCATGAAGCTTTCCCGCTAGGCTTATATAAAAAAGAACACTATGAATCAGAAGCAAAGTTCGCGAAATCTAGTTTAACTCGGTTAGAAGCTCTTGATGGAAGCGGATTAAAAGAAACTGATCAAATATCCCTCGCCTTACTCAAATTCAAGCTTCAAGATCAAATTGATTTTTATGAGTTTGAACGGTATTTGAATCCGCTACTTTCAGACTCAGGTTTTCATAGCAGTTTGAATTATAATGTGCGGCCGCTGACCAATTATGAACAGGTAAAAAAATACCTAAACAAACTAAATGCTATACCTGAGTTTGTAGATCAACATTTTGTAAACCTTCGTGAAGGACTAGAAAAAGGAGTGTCACAGCCGCGAGTTATTTTTGAAGGCTATGAAAGTACGTACAATGATCATATTGTAGAAAATTTTGAAGACAGTTATTTTTATTCTCCATTTAAAGCGCTCCCTGAAAGTTTAACAAAAGAACAAAGAGATTCTATTTTAAACGCAGCTGAAGAAGCTATAAAAAATAAGGTGACTCCCGAATTTAAAAGAATAAAAATCTTTTTTGAAGAAGAATACTTACCAACAACACGGAAAACAATCGGAGTTTCCGAAACACCTGAGGGAGAAGTCTATTATCAAAATCGAATTAACTTTTATACAACAAGTACTAACTATACTGCAGATGACATTCATCAAATTGGACTAAAAGAAGTTGCTCGTATAAAGGCTCAAATGGAGCTTATTATCAAAGACCTTGAGTTCAAAGGTAGTTTTGCTGATTTTTTCCAGTTTTTACGAACTGATGCGCAATTTTATGCAAAAACTCCAAAAGAGCTATTGATGTTTGCAAGAGATATTGCGAAACGCGCAGATGCGCAATTGCCGCGATTTTTCAAAACACTTCCAAGAAAACCGTATGGGGTTGCTCCAGTACCTGATGCCATCGCCCCGAAATATACGGGTGGCAGGTATGTAGGAACAGATAAGAACAGTACAGACCCGGGGTACTATTGGGTGAATACCTACGATTTACCTAGTAGAACCTTATATACTATTCCAGCGCTTACTGTTCACGAAGCCGTACCTGGTCATCATTTACAAGGTTCTTTAAATGCGGAGTTGGGCGATAGTATTCCCCAGTTTCGAAAAGATTTATACCTATCGGCTTACGGTGAAGGCTGGGGACTATATACCGAATTCTTAGCAGAAGAAATGGGAATGTACACAAGCCCATATGAACATTTTGGTAAGCTCACCTATGAAATGTGGAGAGCTTGCCGTTTGGTTGTCGATACTGGTATTCACGCAAAAGGCTGGTCGCGCGAACAAGTTGTTGATTTTATGGCATCGAATACCGCTTTATCTTTACATGAGATTAATACCGAAACAGATCGCTATATTTCTTGGCCAGGTCAAGCATTGTCTTATAAAATTGGAGAATTAAAGATTCGCGAACTCCGAAAAAAAGCGGAAACAGAATTAGGAGCCGATTTTGATATTCGAGAATTCCATGAAATCGTGCTTGAGCAAGGCACAGTAACATTGGCAATTTTAGAGGCTAGAATCTATAATTATATTGACAAGGTAAAAAATGGGTCGTAGTACATTTACCTGTATTGATGCACATACCTGTGGCAATCCAGTTCGGGTTGTGAAAGAAGGTGGACCTCACCTTAATGGGGCTACCATGAGTGAAAAGCGCCAGCATTTTTTGCATGAATATGATTGGATACGCAAAGGTTTGATGTTCGAACCTCGAGGTCATGATATGATGAGTGGTAGTATTTTTTATCCGCCGGCCAACGCTGAAAATGATTTTGGAATTTTATTTATAGAAACAAGTGGTTGCCTACCAATGTGCGGTCATGGAACTATTGGTGCCATAACTATTGGTATTGAAGAAGGTTTAATTAAACCAAAAGTCCAAGGGGAAGTTCGCATGGAAACCCCAGCAGGCCTAGTTCATATTGACTATCAACAAACAGGTAATAAAGTGGAATGGGTGAAAATCACCAATGTCAAAGCTTACTTAGCAGCGACAGATTTAATCATTGAATGTGATGATTTGGGTAAATTGGTTTTTGATGTATCCTATGGGGGGAATTATTATGCGATTATCGATCCTCAAAAAAACTTTTCAGGCATACAAGATTTTACAGCTAGCAAATTGATTCAATATAGTCAAGAAATTAGAACAAAAATTAACCATAAATATCCAAATAAATTCGTTCACCCTGAAGATGCAACAATTCGAAATGTATCACATCTATTATGGACGGGCGATACTATTTCAAAAGATGCGACAGCGCGAAATGCTGTTTTTTATGGAGATAAAGCGATTGATCGTTCTCCATGTGGAACAGGTACCTCAGCTAGAATGGCGCAATGGTATGCAAAAGGTAAATTAATGTTAGGCGAAGAATTTGTTCACGAAAGTTTTATCGGATCAAAATTTATTGGTCGGGTAGAAGAGGAGACTCAGCTTGATGGAATGAAAGCGATTATACCAAGTATTCAAGGTTGGGCAAAAATTTATGGACATAACACCATTTCTATTGATGACGATGACCCATATGCGCATGGCTTTCAAGTGATTTGATTTAAAAATCATATCATGCTGAATTTGCTTCAGTATCTTTTTGTGAGTCAATTAAATATTTAATATGAGCAAAAGCATTATAATTATAGGCGGCGGTATAATTGGTTTAAGTGCGGCTTACTTTCTTCAAAATGATGGGCATCAAGTTACTGTCATTGATAAATCAGATATCACTTCAGGAGCTTCATTTGTCAATGCCGGGTATATTACGCCAAGCCATATTATTCCATTAGCCTCACCAGGAAAAATAACTCAAGGTATAAAATGGATGTTCGATTCGTCGAGTCCGTTTTATATGAAACCTCGTTGGGATGCTGATTTTATTAGATGGTCATGGTATTTTCGAAAATCCGCTACCAAATCTAAGGTTGAAAAAGCCATTCCCGTAATTAAGGATATTAATCTGCTAAGTAGAACTTTATTTGAGTCGATAAAGGCCTCGGGTGATTTAGGAAATTTTCAGTTAGAAAGAAAGGGTTTGCTAATGTTGTATAAAACTCAGAAGTCGTATGACCATGAAATGGAAGTGGCTCAAAAAGCTAGCTTTTTAGGTTTAGAAGTTGCTGAACTAAACAGGTCTCAGTTGAGCGAAATCGAACCTGACGTTCAAATTGATGCTAAAGGTGCGATCCATTACCAATGCGATGGTCATACCACACCAAATGAAATAATGCCAAAAATGCTGCATTATTTAAAAAGTGCTGGTGTAGCAATAAAAACCAACGAAACTGTACTTGATGTTTCGATACGTACAAATAAAATTGATGAAATAATAACTTCAAAACAGATGTATCAAGCCGATGAGATCATCTTAGCCGCTGGCTCATGGAGTGGTGAGTTGTCAAAAAAATTAAAAATCAAATTACCCCTACAGGCGGGTAAAGGATATCGTATTAATCTTAATAGACCGACGAAAATTTCAATGCCTGCGGTTTTAATGGAAGCAAGCATGGCTGTTACGCCCATGCAAGGATTTACTCGCTTTGCAGGTACGATGGAGTTTTCAGGAATTAATGACTATATCAGAAAAGAACGTATAGCTGCCATTGCTGCTGGAGCGAAGAAATTTTATCCGGAACTTGAGATTACTGCAGAAGAACAGGCAAATGCCAAAACAGGAATGCGGCCCGTAACGCCCGACGGACTTCCTTATATCGGGCGGTCATCAAAAATTAAGAATCTTACTTTCGCAACAGGTCATGCGATGATGGGTTGGAGTTTAGGCCCAGCCACCGGAAAATTGGTTGCTGAGATTATTGGCGAACATAAAACATCGATGGATATTTCGGCTTTTAATCCTGATCGCAAGTTTTAAGTTTTTTACTTCGTAAAACAATTTAATTATCGTGTTCAAAAGACTTCCTACTCCCCATTTAACACGAAGAATCACCAATAATTTTCCATTCGCCATTGATACGCTTAAAAATAATCATAAAGGTTCCGTTGGCATCACCTGCATCTCGGGTTAAAAAGTAACTTCCCATTACCCAGTAAGCATTATTATTGATTTTGGTGATATTAGCAATTTCAAAATTAAGTGTTCCTGTTTCCTTTTTTGTTGGGTATTTACGTTTATAATTGGCTAGCGTGGTATTAAACCCTTTCGTGATTTTACCACCACTATAATACGTAAGCTCATCAGACACCCAATACCCGTTCATAAAACCTTCTAAATCATTGTTAGACCAAGCTTTTTGTTGTTGTGCAAGTATGGCTCGTATCGCTTGCTCATCATCAGCGGTAGTCGATTTTGTAGTTGAACAAGCGTTTAATACGAAGAGAATAATGAATGGGAGTATTGCTTTCATTGGTTATTATTTTATGCTGTTAAAGTAGTACATTTTTATAATATCAATACGAAGCGTATACTTGCGAAAGAAGCGTGATCCTAATAGTCTGGTATTTGCATTTTATCTGATTTCTTTAGTATCTTGTTTATGAATACGCAAAGCAAATGGATATCGTAAACTATAAATTTAGAAGTTTTTTGTTCTTCTTGTTTTTCTTTCCCATGGTCGTTTTCGCTCAAAAACTAATTGAATCGGAACATAAGCCTAATATTCTTTTTATTCTTTCAGATGATCATACCTCTAAAGCTTGGGGCATTTATGGCGGAGAACTAGAAGCATTCGTACAAAATAAAAATATCAAAAGACTTGCTTATGAAGGAACGGTCTTAAATAATGCTTTTTGTACCAATAGTATTTGCACCCCAAGCCGGGGCAGCATTCTTACTGGGCAATACAGTCATATCAATCAAGTGTATACTTTGAATGAACCCTTACCTAAAGGGCATCCAAATATTGCAAAGACCCTTTCGAAAGAAGGCTATCAAACGGCTATTATTGGAAAATGGCATTTGGTAGGGCAACCCGAAGGTTTCGATTACTTTAATGTTTTACCAGGACAAGGCCGGTATTGGAATCCAATTTTGAAAACCAAAGAAAATTGGGCCGATGGTTATACTGCATCCGCAGGAAAAGAATACAAAGGCTTCTCTACAGATGTCATCGCAGATCTTACTATTGATCATTTAAAAAAGAGAGATTCGAATAAACCTTTTTTAATGTTTTGCAATTTTAAAGCAACGCATGAACCATTTGATTATCCGGCAAGATATGCGGATTTATACACCGATGTTGAAATTCCTACGCCGGCTTCACTTTTTGATTTTGACCCTGAAACTACCGGTAGAACTTTTGTAGGTCAAAAACTAGAAATTCTTGGTGATCGATGGAATAGTGCTACAAAAGATCCTGAAAACTGGTGGACAACATACCCCGGTTTGCCCTATCCTTTAGATGGCTTAGATAGCCTTCAAAAACGAAAGAAGATTCATCAAAAATTGGTAAAAGATTTTATGCGTTGTGGTGCCGCTATCGATGATAATATTGGTAAACTACTTGATTATTTAGAAAAAGAGGGGATTGCAGATAATACCATTGTGGTGTATACCGCTGATCAAGGTTATTTTTTAGGAGAACATGGTTTTTTTGATAAGCGAATGATTTATGAAGAGTCGTTGCAGATGCCTTTTGTTATCCGCTATCCAAAAGAAATAAAAAGTGGGCAACGTATTGATGACATTATTTTAAATATTGATTTTCCAGCTTTGTTGGCTGATTATGCTGGTGTTGAAAAACCAGTCTATATGCAAGGAGAAAGCTTTAGAGCACAATTAAAGGGGAATTCAGTTAGCCAATGGCGAAAACAGATGTATTACCGCTATTGGCTGCATCACCCTAAAAGACCAGCGCATTTTGGTCTACGAAATGAACGTTACAAACTAGTCTTTTTCTACGGACAAGATTTAGGTATGAAAGGAACTTCAAAAGAAATAACAGCACCAGCATGGGAGTTTTTTGATCTAAAAGAAGATCCGAAAGAATTATATAATGCCATTTATGACGAACGGTATGTTGAGATCATCAAAGAAATGAAAATCGCTCTGCTCAAAGAACGAAAGAAATATAAGGATTTGGATCAAAATTCTGAAGTGATGCAAACTTTACTTGCCAAAGAGTTTTAGTTCACGCTATTAAAATGATGCAATGATTAAAGAAATTCAAAATGAAAATATACAAAGTTAGCACGGGTGCCATCGTAGAACATCAAAATCAGTTTTTTGCTGTTGAAGTAGGGGATTGGGATGTTTTTCTGAATCGAAAAAACTTATATCGATTCGTTTTAAACGCGCTTGTAGGTTTAACGGAGGTCGATGATGTCAATTTGAATGCCTTGGAAATACCTATGGGGACTCAAGAAATTTGGGCATCAGGGGTGACCTATATGCGAAGCAAAGAAGCACGAATGGAAGAATCAAAAGATGCTGGCGGAGGTACCTTTTACGATCGTGTTTATGATGCTGACCGACCAGAATTATTTTTTAAATCTACCCGCGCTAGAACCGTAGGTCACAACGGTAGGGTTCGCATTCGCAAAGATTCTGATTGGAATGTTCCGGAACCTGAGCTGACTTTACTCGTTAGTTCAGAAGGTACTATTGAAGGCTATACCATTGGTAATGATATGAGCTCAAGGAGTATAGAAGGGGAGAACCCCTTATATCTACCACAAGCGAAAACCTACGAAGGTTGCGCCGCATTAGGACCTTGTATTTTTGTATCTGAAAAACCCATCGATAGCAAGACTAAAATTTCTTTGGAAATAAAACGAAAAAACAAGAACGTTTTTTCAGGACAGGTTTCAATTAGCAATATGAAACGCAAACATCAAGACTTAGTAGCCTATTTATTTCGAGAATGTAATTTTCCTCAAGGTTGTTTTTTAATGACGGGTACGGGTATTATTCCACCCGATGATTTCACCTTAGAAGTAGGTGATGAGACTCGAATTACGATTGAACATATTGGTACCTTAGTCAATTATGTAGTCAGTTAAAACTAGTTTTGTCTACAATTTAGAATGTAGATACAAATTGGCGCCAGTAATAGCTAAAAGGCAAAAGGTTAAGCTTATTTCTTCTACTATGTCCTTGATATCTATATTTTCTTATGAAAATTTGAATGCTAAATTTGACAGTTTATTCGCTATCCGTACTTCTTATTACTCAAAAATAGGATTTCCATTTTCGCATCGAACACTATTTGGGGCTAAAGGAACAGAACAATCGCTCATAATACTCCATTTTTGATTAAAATTTTGTTGTTCGATTCGATACGCTTCTATTTTTTCAAGAAAAAGTACGGTATCTATATTTTTTGAATAGGCTATAAAATTGATTGGTCCACCACACGCCTTACTGCCATAGCCCGTAAAAGTCCATTCTGAAGAATCAGTACAATCTACGCTCGATGCTAAATCTTCAATTTCAGAAAATAATTGTAATAAATTTTCAGCTTCTTGTTCTTGTGTCAATTCATCATCACTACAAGAAATGCAGATAATAATTAAGAAAAAGAAGGTAATGAAGTTTAACTTTCGCATAACAATATTTTAATTTTTAGATGTCCACTTACGGTCTTGGTTGCGTTATATCATTTAAAATGAGATTGTTTAAGAACCAAAGACTGTACAGAAGAAGTTGTTTTTTAGCTTACAAAACATTTATAAACAAAAAAAAATTGTATTTACTTTAGAGAACTGGACTAAGGCTTTTCATAGGAGGTTGTGTTGTGCAACGTTTTTTATGCGACTCCATTTATGTGCAAATCATAGTATTCGCCCTTAGTTAATTTTACTTTTAAATTGAAGTAGCAATTGCCGCCGTCGTTCACAATTATTAATTCTTTTTTCCAATCCAAATATTCAAAGTCTTCTTTGCAAAAAAAGTTAATCCAAACCTCTTTTTCTCCTTTTTCATTTATGACAGCCACATATTGTCGTTTATAGCGCTGTAGTCCCAATGCCCATCTAGAATCCTTTTCAAGTTTGCTATTATGTTCGCTAATTGCCTTTTCTAGAATAGGTTCAATTTTGCTTATTTCGTTCAATTGTAAATCTGTTGCTATTGGTTCTGAATTTTCAAAAATCCAATACCATTCAGGATTAAATTCTAAAATTGTAAAGTCCGAATGTGAAAGTCCGAAATCAGTTTTAATAACTTTTTCCACAACTTTCTTGTCCGTTTTAGACTGTTCCTTACAAGAGCAAAATAAAATCAATAAAATAAGAATGGTTCTTTTCAAATCTGCTTTTTCAAAATGTTGCACAACACTTGGCTAAACAAACTTTGGTCCGTTTATATCCTTTTTCTACCATCTAATTTAGTAATTTTTAAGGGCTTGGTTCATTGTTTTTAAGCTAAACCATCGCTTTTTCCTTAGCTGTCATTCGTGCTTTTTTAACTTGCATTTTTTTCAGCATCCAATTGGGGTAGTTTGATGCATC